>Ga0247831_1000414_pt1 | contig 93075 bp, 78 predicted proteins | sample LaCruzMarch2015__9_FD_192406 | JGI IMG/M metagenome (GOLD analysis project Ga0247831, IMG submission 192406) | Freshwater microbial communities from meromictic Lake La Cruz, Castile-La Mancha, Spain - LaCruzMarch2015_1m | ecosystem: Environmental > Aquatic > Freshwater > Lake | place: Spain...
AAAAATTTTATTCCCATTTCGGGATTTCCATCAAAAGAAGGATTGAAACTAAACTCAGGCAATCCTACCCACTCGCTGTTCTCGTCCCATTTCGGGATTTCCATCAAAAGAAGGATTGAAACTAAAACTTGATCTTGATCTTGCCAGCGTCAACAAGTCCCCATTTCGGGATTTCCATCAAAAGAAGGATTGAAACGTCAACTCCAAAGTTTTCACCGGGTTTTTGATGTCGGCCCATTTCGGGATTTCCATCAAAAGAAGGATTGAAACAAATTTTCAGAAGAGGCAGCGGGTAAAGTTCAGTCTGCCCATTTCGGGATTTCCATCAAAAGAAGGATTGAAACACGAAATCCGACTAACCGAAACCAAGGAAGAGGGTTCCCATTTCGGGATTTCCATCAAAAGAAGGATTGAAACGAAATATACTGCTCAGTTGTAGCTCTTACAAAATCATCCCATTTCGGGATTTCCATCAAAAGAAGGATTGAAACAACTCTGGTAAATCTGGGCAAAGTGGATAGGCTCCGCCCATTTCGGGATTTCCATCAAAAGAAGGATTGAAACTCCATCAGGGGGGCAAAGCAAAATCGACTTACATTTCCCATTTCGGGATTTCCATCAAAAGAAGGATTGAAACGCACAGTTTCCCAAAATGCCTGATCAGGGGCAATGGTCCCATTTCGGGATTTCCATCAAAAGAAGGATTGAAACTCGCCGTCAGGATGTGGGCAATTTGTATCAATTACCCCCATTTCGGGATTTCCATCAAAAGAAGGATTGAAACCGCCTTGCAGGAAAAACCCAAGCCCTGAGCCGATTTCCCCATTTCGGGATTTCCATCAAAAGAAGGATTGAAACTGGTAGTCGTTGGTGTTGTAGTCGGTCATGACTGCATCCCATTTCGGGATTTCCATCAAAAGAAGGATTGAAACAGATACCCGGGAAGCCGCCAAGTACAAACGAGGTACTCCCATTTCGGGATTTCCATCAAAAGAAGGATTGAAACAAGCCTCTTCCTGTTTTACTTCCTCATCCAGTTGAACCCATTTCGGGATTTCCATCAAAAGAAGGATTGAAACGGTCATACCGGGTGCTCTCCATGCTGTCACGGTACATCCCATTTCGGGATTTCCATCAAAAGAAGGATTGAAACATGAAATCTACCAAGCGGCCATTGAAGAAGCACGAAACCCATTTCGGGATTTCCATCAAAAGAAGGATTGAAACCCCAAAAGAAAAACGATGTGTATTGCGGCTCTACCGGCCCATTTCGGGATTTCCATCAAAAGAAGGATTGAAACCACGTTTTCGGTTTTCCATAACCCGTGGAAAATCCGGCCCATTTCGGGATTTCCATCAAAAGAAGGATTGAAACGTAGCCCTTGATAATGGTCATTGTTGATTTTGGCAAACCCATTTCGGGATTTCCATCAAAAGAAGGATTGAAACCCATCATTCCAAAGGCGTCGCGATACACCATACGGACCCCATTTCGGGATTTCCATCAAAAGAAGGATTGAAACCAAAACTTGCGGCTATTGCTGGGATTGTGATTCCAGCCCATTTCGGGATTTCCATCAAAAGAAGGATTGAAACGAAAATTTTGAGAACGTAAGAGCTGGCGACTTTGGAGCCCATTTCGGGATTTCCATCAAAAGAAGGATTGAAACAGTGCTGCATTCCATTTGGCTAAATCCTGCTCTACATCCCATTTCGGGATTTCCATCAAAAGAAGGATTGAAACACCGACGAGCAAAAGCAAGCCATTGCAGACATGGCAGCCCATTTCGGGATTTCCATCAAAAGAAGGATTGAAACTCAAGTCTCTCAAAGATGTTGACCAAGCCACGCTTTCCCATTTCGGGATTTCCATCAAAAGAAGGATTGAAACTGAGTGTAACGCAGCCGCTATATTCGACAGCAAAGACCCCATTTCGGGATTTCCATCAAAAGAAGGATTGAAACTCGTTATCCCATTCACGGTTGGCTCAACGGACTATGGCCCATTTCGGGATTTCCATCAAAAGAAGGATTGAAACAAGATTTCATCGTAAGAATTGCAACGCTATTTTGTGTCCCATTTCGGGATTTCCATCAAAAGAAGGATTGAAACAAAATTCAAATCAAACCCACCGCCATTGTATGTTCTCCCATTTCGGGATTTCCATCAAAAGAAGGATTGAAACGAAGGCGTTAAGACCCTGAAAGCCATAATCGACGCGCCCATTTCGGGATTTCCATCAAAAGAAGGATTGAAACAATAAATTTCGCAATAAGTCCCCCCGACAACTATGACCCATTTCGGGATTTCCATCAAAAGAAGGATTGAAACCTCAATTCTCCGTCTTCATTGTCCCACAAGGCCATAAGCCCATTTCGGGATTTCCATCAAAAGAAGGATTGAAACTTAAAGACCTTGAAGGCGATGGAGTGGAAGACACCACCCCATTTCGGGATTTCCATCAAAAGAAGGATTGAAACCTTAGTCAACGACGGGGCCTGGAGGGACGTAAATCCACCCATTTCGGGATTTCCATCAAAAGAAGGATTGAAACCTTAGTCAACGACGGGGCCTGGAGGGACGTAAATCCATCCCATTTCGGGATTTCCATCAAAAGAAGGATTGAAACGAGATACAATTGGTTATTTTTCTCGACGCGTTGGCAACCCATTTCGGGATTTCCATCAAAAGAAGGATTGAAACACCTGGTCTCCAGTTTCTATATCAATTAAGATTAGATCCCATTTCGGGATTTCCATCAAAAGAAGGATTGAAACCTAACCGATGGTGAGTTTTATTTTGATTTGCCAGAGGCCCATTTCGGGATTTCCATCAAAAGAAGGATTGAAACTTTGAACGCAACATGGATCGTATTCGGATGCTTACCACCCATTTCGGGATTTCCATCAAAAGAAGGATTGAAACCTGAAAAGTCAGTAGTCGAAACCCTGAAAGGCACCGCCCATTTCGGGATTTCCATCAAAAGAAGGATTGAAACCAGTTTTCTTACGACTTGGCGCAAAAGGCCTATGACGCCCATTTCGGGATTTCCATCAAAAGAAGGATTGAAACGATATTCTTACGGTTAGGAGTGGTCGGATGGTTCGAGCCCATTTCGGGATTTCCATCAAAAGAAGGATTGAAACTTTTGCCCGCCGTTGGGGGAAGTGGAGGAACTTATTGCCCATTTCGGGATTTCCATCAAAAGAAGGATTGAAACTTTTGCCCGCCGTTGGGGGAAGTGGAGGAACTTATTCCCATTTCGGGATTTCCATCAAAAGAAGGATTGAAACCTGATTACACCGGGGCAATTAATGTATGGGTTTGGGACCCATTTCGGGATTTCCATCAAAAGAAGGATTGAAACCGGGTTCCGTCCTCGACTTGTACGATGACATTTTTGCCCATTTCGGGATTTCCATCAAAAGAAGGATTGAAACTTATAAGGCAACGCTAACAAGCCTACTCACGGCTAGCCCATTTCGGGATTTCCATCAAAAGAAGGATTGAAACTTATAAGGCAACGCTAACAAGCCTACTCACGGCTAGGCCCATTTCGGGATTTCCATCAAAAGAAGGATTGAAACAAGATTTCATCGTAAGAATTGCAACGCTATTTTGTGCCCATTTCGGGATTTCCATCAAAAGAAGGATTGAAACCGGCAACTACTCAGATCGCAGCCCTGAATGCAGCAAAAGCCCATTTCGGGATTTCCATCAAAAGAAGGATTGAAACTGAAAACAAAAGCCGTTGACAACGGTACAGCAAGCGTCCCATTTCGGGATTTCCATCAAAAGAAGGATTGAAACGAGTGTCTATGTTGGTAAAATTCAAATCAAACCCACCCCCATTTCGGGATTTCCATCAAAAGAAGGATTGAAACCATTCCCCTTGAAGCCGCCTTGGTAGGAAGCAATATTTCCCATTTCGGGATTTCCATCAAAAGAAGGATTGAAACAAATTGTGCTTTCCACAAAATTACCCGAACTTGTATTGCCCATTTCGGGATTTCCATCAAAAGAAGGATTGAAACCCAAAACTGTTTTGTGAAGAATACCCCCGTTTACCCACCCATTTCGGGATTTCCATCAAAAGAAGGATTGAAACCCATCATTCCAAAGGCGTCGCGATACACCATACGGACCCATTTCGGGATTTCCATCAAAAGAAGGATTGAAACAATGACCAGCGAGGAACAGTTTTTTAGGATGGTAGCCCCATTTCGGGATTTCCATCAAAAGAAGGATTGAAACCTTTTTTGTAGTCGCGCTTGAAATGGCTATTCCTTGGCCCATTTCGGGATTTCCATCAAAAGAAGGATTGAAACACCTCACAACTCACAACAGAGATGGACAACGCATTGCCCCATTTCGGGATTTCCATCAAAAGAAGGATTGAAACGCAGAAAATCTAATCTTAATTGATATAGAAACTGGAGCCCATTTCGGGATTTCCATCAAAAGAAGGATTGAAACTCGGAGTGCTACCTGGAGAAAGTCCGGTCTTTGTCCGCCCATTTCGGGATTTCCATCAAAAGAAGGATTGAAACGAGCTTTTCAGCCCAATTCGATCCATAAATTTCTACTTCCCATTTCGGGATTTCCATCAAAAGAAGGATTGAAACTGGATATTTCAGCGCAAACCGGGGCTTTATGCTTCGCCCATTTCGGGATTTCCATCAAAAGAAGGATTGAAACTCACCGAGGCCACAAACAAAGAATCTATGAGTACGACCCCATTTCGGGATTTCCATCAAAAGAAGGATTGAAACGTGCAATTGTCCAGTCGATAAAATCACCACCAGTAGCCCATTTCGGGATTTCCATCAAAAGAAGGATTGAAACTTTTGCCCGCCGTTGGGGGAAGTGGAGGAACTTATTGCCCATTTCGGGATTTCCATCAAAAGAAGGATTGAAACCCTCCTTACCTTGTCGGATATATTCGCACTTCACAAAGCCCATTTCGGGATTTCCATCAAAAGAAGGATTGAAACCAGATAGTGTAGACATTCAGGTCTTCGCTTACACCGGCCCATTTCGGGATTTCCATCAAAAGAAGGATTGAAACCAATCACTTTTGTTGACGGGGCCGAAGCAAACGCACTCCCATTTCGGGATTTCCATCAAAAGAAGGATTGAAACCAGACTATACCGAGGCAATTGATGTATGGGTTTGGGCCCATTTCGGGATTTCCATCAAAAGAAGGATTGAAACGGGCAATTGTCCAGTCGATAAAATCACCACCAGTAGCCCATTTCGGGATTTCCATCAAAAGAAGGATTGAAACCAATGCCACATTTTAGCCCAGCAAATACCCCTCCGTTCCCATTTCGGGATTTCCATCAAAAGAAGGATTGAAACTGCCGTAGTCTGTGGAACCCACCGTGAAGGGAATAACCCCATTTCGGGATTTCCATCAAAAGAAGGATTGAAACTTGTCGTAGCTGTACCAATGCTCCCCGGATATGTACCCCATTTCGGGATTTCCATCAAAAGAAGGATTGAAACATGATGGTTTCGATGTCTTCGGTGCCAAAACAATCATCCCATTTCGGGATTTCCATCAAAAGAAGGATTGAAACCGGGCTTCGTTGAAGTTGCTCGAACATGCCCCGATTGCCCATTTCGGGATTTCCATCAAAAGAAGGATTGAAACTAGCCTATAAGTTGGGTAAGTTCAAGCCAACACCCGCCCATTTCGGGATTTCCATCAAAAGAAGGATTGAAACGGATAGGGTAGTAGCGCCCGGTGTTGTGCTTGTTGACCCATTTCGGGATTTCCATCAAAAGAAGGATTGAAACTTAAGCTCTCACCAACTACCCGTAAGCCCTTTTCAGACCCATTTCGGGATTTCCATCAAAAGAAGGATTGAAACGCTTGGCAGCTTCCAGTTGAAAATATTGGCGCTGGTTCCCCCATTTCGGGATTTCCATCAAAAGAAGGATTGAAACGCAAATACCATTAGACAAAATGGCAAAGGGATTAGTCCCCATTTCGGGATTTCCATCAAAAGAAGGATTGAAACTCCAAATGCTCAATTAGCCGCTGAACAATGTATTTCCCCATTTCGGGATTTCCATCAAAAGAAGGATTGAAACAAAAACTCCAAATCTGAGATGCACCAAGACACCCCACCCATTTCGGGATTTCCATCAAAAGAAGGATTGAAACTCCAAATGCTCAATTAGCCGCTGAACAATGTATTTCCCCATTTCGGGATTTCCATCAAAAGAAGGATTGAAACGCGTTTAGTGTTTCCTGATAATACTCTGCATACATTCCCATTTCGGGATTTCCATCAAAAGAAGGATTGAAACAAAAACTCCAAATCTGAGATGCACCAAGACACCCCACCCATTTCGGGATTTCCATCAAAAGAAGGATTGAAACGATTTGGATCAATCAAATCCCCCAGATTGATGGTGTCCCCATTTCGGGATTTCCATCAAAAGAAGGATTGAAACTCGCCGTCAGGATGTGGGCAATTTGTATCAATTACCCCCATTTCGGGATTTCCATCAAAAGAAGGATTGAAACACTAAGCACACCATTTAGCACAGTTTCCCAAAATGCCCCATTTCGGGATTTCCATCAAAAGAAGGATTGAAACCTCTTATCCTTCATGAAATACGCTGATGACAGCGAACCCATTTCGGGATTTCCATCAAAAGAAGGATTGAAACCTTCTTTGGTCGTTGGTGCTTACTTGATTGATCAAAAGCCCATTTCGGGATTTCCATCAAAAGAAGGATTGAAACAACACTTGTCGGAGTAGGCAACAAACCAAACTCTATCCCCATTTCGGGATTTCCATCAAAAGAAGGATTGAAACGGGCTTGAATGGTATCTTTTGTCAACTCCAAAGTTTTCCCATTTCGGGATTTCCATCAAAAGAAGGATTGAAACCTGTTAATGATACACAAATATAAGTGTATCTGTAAACATCCCATTTCGGGATTTCCATCAAAAGAAGGATTGAAACAAGCGTTTATGAGGGCTGGCTACTACGATCACCCATTCCCATTTCGGGATTTCCATCAAAAGAAGGATTGAAACATGATGTTCAAGGATGAAGAGGATATAATCGGCAAGTCCCATTTCGGGATTTCCATCAAAAGAAGGATTGAAACAAGAAACGTCCTCAATTTTTGGGATGGAATACCCATCCCATTTCGGGATTTCCATCAAAAGAAGGATTGAAACATGAGGCTATCCCCCGGCCTGTTGCTACGTGGCCTTCCCATTTCGGGATTTCCATCAAAAGAAGGATTGAAACCGGCCTTTCGCCTACGTTCAATTCCACGATGAACGCCCCATTTCGGGATTTCCATCAAAAGAAGGATTGAAACCGGCAAATGGGGGCCGGATAAGTACGGCAGCCTAAAGCCCATTTCGGGATTTCCATCAAAAGAAGGATTGAAACCATCGTAAGCAAAGGCAGATGGGAGAACCCAATTACACCCATTTCGGGATTTCCATCAAAAGAAGGATTGAAACCCATTGCCAGAGTCAGCAAAGCCATTTGGCGAAGAATCCCATTTCGGGATTTCCATCAAAAGAAGGATTGAAACAGCATACTCAAGCACATCAAATTCATCCTGTGTATCGCCCATTTCGGGATTTCCATCAAAAGAAGGATTGAAACTAAGAGATGGATTCAAGACACCCGTAAAACGATTTCCCATTTCGGGATTTCCATCAAAAGAAGGATTGAAACCCCGTTTTCATTTCCCCCGGCCTTGGAACATGCTTTCCCATTTCGGGATTTCCATCAAAAGAAGGATTGAAACAAAAATTGAAGCAGATCGACGCTGAAATCAAAGCCTCCCCATTTCGGGATTTCCATCAAAAGAAGGATTGAAACATGTTGCCCTTGGTTTGGTCAAAAGTCAATTTGCACTCCCATTTCGGGATTTCCATCAAAAGAAGGATTGAAACTTTTCAATGTTCTCAGATAAAATATCTGAAAGTGCAGCCCATTTCGGGATTTCCATCAAAAGAAGGATTGAAACTTTAAGATCGTAGTAAGTTACTTAGGGGCCGGGTGTACCCATTTCGGGATTTCCATCAAAAGAAGGATTGAAACTCATCTGCATTAGGGCGTATTCAGCAACATCCAAATCCCATTTCGGGATTTCCATCAAAAGAAGGATTGAAACTCCCTACCCTTTTGGCTGCCTGTAGGAAAAACCCAAGCCCATTTCGGGATTTCCATCAAAAGAAGGATTGAAACGAGCCAAGCCCTGAAGGCTATCAAATATGGCTACTTGCCCATTTCGGGATTTCCATCAAAAGAAGGATTGAAACGCCAAACGGCCACCTTATTTGGCAGAAATTATATTGCCCATTTCGGGATTTCCATCAAAAGAAGGATTGAAACAAAATTTCTCCAACAATGCATCATATGTACGTGGCACCCCATTTCGGGATTTCCATCAAAAGAAGGATTGAAACCGCCACCTGCTGCGAACCTGCTGGGTGTTTTCTGGTTCCCATTTCGGGATTTCCATCAAAAGAAGGATTGAAACTGAGCACACCCGTAACTTTGGTTGAAGAAAGTGAAACCCATTTCGGGATTTCCATCAAAAGAAGGATTGAAACGGTGGAGGCAACACTGGATACGCTCCATTAAACCAAGCCCATTTCGGGATTTCCATCAAAAGAAGGATTGAAACTGAAAAACCCCGGTTAAAGAGTCCTAGAGCCACAAAGATCCCATTTCGGGATTTCCATCAAAAGAAGGATTGAAACAACGATGAAAACATACGGGCCAAATTTTTACTGCGTTCCCATTTCGGGATTTCCATCAAAAGAAGGATTGAAACCTATAACTTTGGCGATGGATGGGGCGTAAGGGTGACCCCATTTCGGGATTTCCATCAAAAGAAGGATTGAAACGCTACCACTTATTTTCCAAGCTCCTGGGGTCAACTCCCCATTTCGGGATTTCCATCAAAAGAAGGATTGAAACGTAGATCAATCTGAAATATGAGGTCTTGTTTTTCGCTCCCATTTCGGGATTTCCATCAAAAGAAGGATTGAAACCCTTACTCGCTGGTGTTCCCGTGTCCAAATCTAAAAGCCCATTTCGGGATTTCCATCAAAAGAAGGATTGAAACTTGAAGACTTAAAACCAGCGCACCCATGAGATATATTCCCATTTCGGGATTTCCATCAAAAGAAGGATTGAAACTTTGTGCCACTTCGTACCGGATGCACTTTTAAACACCCCCATTTCGGGATTTCCATCAAAAGAAGGATTGAAACTTCTTGACTCTGGAAACGGGGGAGGTAACTTGATTTTCCCATTTCGGGATTTCCATCAAAAGAAGGATTGAAACATATTTTCGATTCTTAGTTCTGGACATTGTGCCATTCCCATTTCGGGATTTCCATCAAAAGAAGGATTGAAACTCCGCTATGCTGTTATCTTCCAGAATTTGCAGAGTTTCCCATTTCGGGATTTCCATCAAAAGAAGGATTGAAACTTCAGTACATCACCCGCGACGGCACAGGCACCAAGCCCCATTTCGGGATTTCCATCAAAAGAAGGATTGAAACAAGAAACCAAACTGGATACCAAGGAGCGAGCATAAGCCCCATTTCGGGATTTCCATCAAAAGAAGGATTGAAACAACTCCTGCCTGATTTTCAATAGGTTTTTCTCAATGTCCCATTTCGGGATTTCCATCAAAAGAAGGATTGAAACCACCGATCTAAACCAGTGCGATAGTGTTGTTTGGTGCCCATTTCGGGATTTCCATCAAAAGAAGGATTGAAACCCAAAATGGCAAAAGCAAAAGGCGGCGGCTTAATAGCCCCATTTCGGGATTTCCATCAAAAGAAGGATTGAAACGTGTAAAGAGCTGAGGTTGCGCTATTGATCGTGTTTACCCATTTCGGGATTTCCATCAAAAGAAGGATTGAAACGGGGCTTGCTGCGCAAAAGACTCTACAGGCGCTCCCCCCACTTTGGGATTTCCATCAGAAGAAGGATTGAAACCTGTGGCCACAACCACAACGGCGGGCGCTTCAAGCATCCCACTTTGGGATTTCCATCAGAAGAAGGATTGAAACGATGTCGTTCGACTGCTAAACGCTCAAGCCGACCACCCCACTTTGGGATTTCCATCAGAAGAAGGATTGAAACTCGCTGCTCGCTTGGATGTCACGTCTGGATTTGGGTCCCCACTTTGGGATTTCCATCAGAAGAAGGATTGAAACGCGCGTCGGGCAGCCTCACCCGTAAACTCTACTCGGTCCCACTTCGGGATTTCCATCAAAAGAAGGATTGAAACTGATTAAGAAAATCTTCTACGATCCTTGGCAGTCTACCCCACTTTGGGATTTTCATCAAAAGAAGGATTGAAACATGTCGCCGTGACCAGCTACACCAGGGTGATAAAATCCCACTTTGGGACTTCCATTAAAAGAAGGATTGAAACAGACGAATGGCACAGGCAGTAAGTGGACGCATCATCGCCCACTTTGGGACTTCCATCAAAAGAAGGATTGAAACACCGGTACATTACGTTTTGGAACGGGGCCGGTATTCCCCACTTCGGGACTTCCATCAAAAGAAGGATTGAAACAAGTCAATTAAGTCAATACCCCTTACTCGCTTAAATCCCACTTTGGGATTTCCATCAAAAGAAGGATTGAAACGGCTTTTACTGTTCCTCCCAGGTGCAGTACATTGGTATGCTCAAATACCTGGAGATCGACCAGATTATCTTCGTAACCGTGCCATTGATCGAATTGATCAAACGGATCGACAACAATGGAAAAAAGAAAGCAATTATCACCGACGAAGTTTAGCAGAAACGGCCATATTCCGATTCAAGACCATTCATGGACCTAGCTTTTTCTCCCGAAAATTTGAAACCCAGCAAAAAGAGACCGATATGAAAATTAAAACCCTCAACATCATCACAGCGCAAAGCATACCTGTTTCCAAGCCCAACATCACGGCTTAGGCCAGTTTTAAAACCAACCCTGCTACTGCCTTTTTATTCAGGCAACAACACCAGTTTTGACTTTTCAGGATACCAAGCTAAAAAAAGTATTGACAGTTGGTTTTGATAGGTCATACCCCCTCTCTCACCTGTTTTTTAGAAATTGAATTACAAATTCCCTTTTGCGTTGCGATACCGGAATGGGGTAGCCCCCTTCAAGCATTGTTGCATCAAATTAGGTGCACACATGAATAGCAGAACTTGTCTAAAGAAAATCACATCGAAGGATTCCTGACATTGGGAATAAAAATTAAATTTACATTTATTGATAAACTATAACGATGAAACAAACAAACAACATTTTACTCGTCCTGTTCGGATTGAGCCTAAGCCTCTGTGCTCAAAGAGGCTTTGCACAAGACCCGAACTTCCACATTTACCTGTGTATTGGTCAGTCCAACATGGAAGGGCCAGCACCGATTGGCCCACAGGATACCATCAGCAATAAAAGGTTGAAATTGCTATCGGCCCTGGATTGTCCCGAATTGGGCCGTACCATGGGCAACTGGTATGACGCCAAACCGCCCCTTTGCCGCTGCAATACCCGCCTTTCACCCGCTGACTATTTTGGCCGCACCATGATTCAGTACCTTCCGGAAAATATCAGTATTGGTTTGGTACATGTTGCCGTAGCAGGGAGCAAGATTGAAATATTTGATAAGGTATTGTACAAGACCTATCTGGACACCTCGGCTGCCTCCCGACCCTGGATGATTAAAATGTCCGATTCCTATGGTGGAAATCCTTACCAACGACTGCTGGACATGGCCCGAATTGCCCAGCAAAAAGGGGTGATCAAGGGCATTTTGTTGCACCAGGGCGAATCGAATACCGGAGACAAAGCCTGGCCCGCAAAGGTCAAAAAAATCTATGACGACTTACTCGCAGACCTGAAACTCGCGCCCAATTCCATTCCCCTCCTGGCGGGTGAAGTGGTGAATGCCGACCAAGGTGGACTATGTGCAAGAATGAATGAGATCATCGCCACTTTGCCCCAAACCCTCTCCCGTGCCATGGTGATTCCTTCTGCTGGCCTGGAGGCTGTTCCCGATAAATTGCATTTCACCGCTGAGGCCATTCGGAGATTTGGGCGAAGATACGCTTCCCGGATGTTGCTCTCTATGGGTATCAATATAGAAGTACAACCCTCATTTGTTTCCCCTGAAGTTTCCCCAGATGGAAAAGTGATTTTCAGGCTTTGGGCACCCAATGCCAAAGAGGTGAAGCTCAATGCGCAATTTGAAAAAGCTCCCATGACCATGCAAAAAGATGACCAGGGGGTATGGAGTGTGACCGTAGGACTCGTAAAACCAGACATGTACCCCTATGCCTTCAATGTTGACGGCATTCAGATAGCTGATCCAAAAAACTCCGCTATTTTTCCCAATGAGGGCTTTCAGAACAGCATTCTGGAAGTCACCGGGAATAGCCCCTTGGTGCATACCCTTAAAAATGTGCCACATGGTACGGTTTCCTACCGGTATTACAACTCAGCAGCATTGGGTCTCCGACCTGTAGTGATTTACACGCCACCGGGCTATGAGGAAAATTCGAAGAAGAAATACCCGGTACTGTATTTGTTGCATGGAACCACGGATACCGAAGAAACCTGGACCAAGGTAGGGCGGGCCAATATCATCCTCGACAATTTGATTGCGGAGGGTAAGGCTGAGCCCATGATCATTGTGATGCCTTATGGACGGGCTTATCCAAAAATCAGTAAATCAGCAGGCAGTCTCCGCAACTGGGACAACCTCCAGGAATTTAAACCTGATTTTTTTGATAACCTGATGCCTTTTGTGGAGAAAAACTATCGAACCAAAAATGGCAAAGACAGCCGGGCCATTGCCGGTTTTTCCGGAGGAGGAGGTACTACTTTGTACTTCGGTTTGAACAACCAGGACAAATTCGGTTATGTATGTGGATTTGCACCAGGCATGCTTGAAAACGAATTTGAACGCAACAACGCTGGCGCATTTGCCAATCCTGAACAGACCAACAAAATGCTCAAGTTGTTTTGGATCGGAGTGGGCAAAGAGGACGGACTGTATGCTGTGAACCAGAAATACATGGAGGTGTTGAAGCAAAAAAACATCAAGCACGAAACCTTGATTTCAGAGGGCGGGCATACCTGGATGAACTGTAAACTTTATCTGGCTACGATTGCGCAGAAGTTATTCAAGTAAGGGAGCAGGTCTAAATAATTTTGTGTGAAATAAAATTATTTAGACCTGCTCTAAGATTCTCACCCACTTTTGCACAAAACGCAAATAAAACTATCTTGCTCTTACAAAAGCTCAACGATGGAAAACCAAACAGATGTTCTTCTCTGTAAGTCTTGTGCAGCACCCCTTTCTGGTGTTTATTGCGGGCAGTGCGGACAAAAAGTAATCCAGCGTCGCATCACCATGCGTGCAATATTTGATGACATTTTTAGTCAGATCAGCAATGTGGATCACGGGCTAATTTATACCTTTTTGATGTTGTTCAAAAAGCCAGATCAGGTAGTATTGGATTACCTTGCTGGTAAAACGATTAAGTACAGCTCTCCATTTAAATACCTGATTTTTTGGACGGCTGTTTCTGCTTTGATCTATATTGGATTTGGCTTTTATGATCAACAAGCTGCGGTTACAGCCAACTTCATGGCGTCAAATGAAAGCCAAAAAGCCAATGAATTTGCCAGTTTGTACAACGATTTGATGAAACAAAATTTTCAGCTTGTTTCCATTTTGTACATCCCATTTTTTGCCATTTTCACCCGGCTTTTTTTCAAAAAATCGGGGCTCAACTACGCCGAACACCTGGTGGCAAATGCCTATTTCAGTGCCCAGGCATCCATTGTATTTATGCCTATTCTTTTATTCAACTTGAACTTGGAATTGATTTTTAGCCTAAGTACGCTGATTATGGTCTTGTATTATACTTACGCCATCCGCATGTTGTTCAAACAAAGCTGGCTTGCTGCTTTTTTCAAAGTGGTCTTGATCTATTTTTTGAGTATCCTTTTGTTTTCAATTGTGGCTTCAATTGCGCTTGTTCCGTTTGTTTTTTTGCAAAAACACTGAAGCTAATTTGTTTTTGTTCCTAACTTTTAAAAGCGACTAAGCCTCAATTTGTTCCACGCCCACAAACATACTATCCAGTTGAAGATCGCCAAAATAAGTGGTGGTAGCTACGTCAGCAGCATCCCTGCCGTATGCCAAAACGGCCCTTCCGCCAGTAGTAAGCTCCTGAGTGGCATCAAAAGTATACCATTTGCCACCCAGATAGGCCTCAAACCAGGCGTGTAAATCCATTGGTTCTAAATTATACAAATACCCCACTGTAAAACGCGCAGGGATATTGATGCTGCGGCAAAGAGCAATGGCCAAATGGGATAAATCCCGACAAACCCCAATTTGACTATCCAGCACATCCATTGCTGAAGTGGACGGAGTACTGTAATTGTATGCGTATTGAATGTTGAGCCTAACCCATTGCCGAATGGCCTCCACCATTTCGTAACCCGTGGATAAATAGTTAATGATTTCAGAAGCTTTTGGGAGCAATTTGTCCGACTCACAGTATCGACTTGGCAACAAATAGAGCAGGATATCGTCTGGCAGGTCCTGGATCAATACAAAATTTGCACTAAAATCAACTTCAGTCGATGGGGTTGTTTCAAGCAATGCACTGGTTTTGACCGAAAATTGACCCATCGGGGACACCATACGTTGGCAGTAATTTCCATACATATCCAGGTACTCCCTTACTGGTACTGCTGGTTCTACGATAAACTTCTCTGAAATAATCGTTTGATTCAATCCTGTTCGCAGTCTCAATAAAAAAATCAAGGGGACGTTCTGGAATGTTTGGTAATCCAGGTGGCAAGTAACTTTCAATTTCATGCAGTAGTTTTTGCTGAGTTTGTTTGCGCTTTGCTGAAGTAGAGACTGATGCAGCTAGGGGTAAATGTAAACAATTCTGGGCTTATCTTCCGCCTAAAATACCTTTGAATAAATAACCTTAGCACTGAAAAATTACGAATTCTTCACCCGCTGCTGCTCACTTTCCGATCCAGACCCCGAGTGTTTGGGCCGGTTGTTGTTGGCTTTGCCAAAACGTCTTTTTTGGCGCCTTTCTCGCGCCGCGTATTCCCATTCGGCCTCACTGGGCAGGCGATAGGTGAGGCCGCTCAATTGGTTCAATTTTTCTAAAAGCGCCTGAATTTCGTACCAGGTCACCTCCACCACGGGCAATTGAGGGGCGGATTGATCCCGGCAAGGGTTTTGCCCATCAGCGTCACCCTTTGCGCTTGGGTTACCGGACACCGCGAGAGGTAATAATCGGCCAGTTTTACGTGGTGAACGGGTTGTTCAGCATAAGAGCCTTCGCCCCAAATGTCCCCCATCTCGAAGCTGCCGGCAGGGATGAGGATCATTTCGTGCTGAAAGGGGTCAGGTGATAGAGGTGTCATGCTTGGATGGTATCTGAATTGATTGGAAAACATGACTAAAAATACAGGTTTTCTGGATATCTGGGTTGGTATAAAAGTGCAAGATATACCCGGGGAATACAAAAAACAAAGTCTTCCCACCTATCTTCTGGTAAGGACACATCTTTTGCTAATCATTACTTAAATGGAACCCTTCAAAAAAAGAATCCAAGGCAAGAAACCCAAGCAATCCTAAAAAAACGATGCCAAAAGCAACTGCAACAAACACTCCTGTTTTGTTTGTTTTGTTGATTACCTGAACATTAGAAATGTCAATATAATAAATTGCAATAGGACCCGGCGCCAATGTATCATATCTTGAACTTAAAAAAATATGCACTTCATTGGCAATTGATTTTTCTGCATTGGTGTATGGCGTGGTTCTGTCAGGGTTGTAATAAATTGGCTCGGTTGCAGGCATTACTGTTCCAGTAAGTACCTCTGCATACCTTGTGAGGTTGGTGAAGTCGTAAAGATTTCTCCCTGCGTGTAGGATAAAATGTTTGTGTTTAAACCCTCCCTCATCGAGTGAAACAATCTTTTGGGGGGCAACTTGAGGAAAGGTATACCGCTGACATCCCACTCCAAAAAGCAACACCAAAGAACTTAGAAAAAAGGCTACACCTCTGGTTCGAGCAATGCTGAATAGTGTTTTCATGGTTTTGTCAAAAATGGCTTTGTCCATTTTTGATAAGGTGCTTAGGTTTTAGCGCAATTTCAATGACTTATGTTAGCTCAGGTTTACTATTTTTATCCCTAAAAAACACCATGATAACCATTCTAAATTTCGCCTATTATCGGAAAGAAGATTGGGATCGCTTTTTAGCATCAATCGATGACCGGGACAAGATGCCTGAAACCTGGGAAGAATGGCATAAAAAATTTTTACAGGCAAAAATAACCTGCGTTATGCATGGGGCTCGCGTTGCTGATGTGGTGGTGGATATCGATGAGTTGATCCATTATTGCAGGGTGAGGGGGATAAAAAACAATGGGGAGGCGAGAGCTGAATTTGTGCAGGGAGGGGGGAAGTGAGAAGGCTTGGGGTGATGGATATCCAGATTGCTAATACACTATTCATGCAAAAGCGGCAATAATAGCAGCGCGGATGACACGGATTAAGCGGATTTACGCGGATTTTTATCGCGCCTTCTGCTCGATTAGGATAAGATAGCCACAAAGTCAGAAAGCTACGAAGAAACCATTTTCGATTCAGCCTGCTTGGAGTATTCATAGCAAAAAACTTTGCCGCAGGCAGAGCAAAATCTGCGTAAATCTGCTTAATTCCCGTTGCTATTCATTCAATTCACCAAAGTCGAATGCATTTGCACCAGCACCCACCTCCCCTTCATCTTTTCCAGAATCATACTTTCCAACCAATGGATGTTCCTGCTTGTATTGGTTTTTGAGTTGGTAATGACGGCGTAGTTGTGGTAACTCACCCAGGCAATATTTTTGCGAAAATTGAATTTGATGAATTCGAAGCGGTTGGTACGGGTCCAGTCTTTGGGTTTACTTTGACTATTTTTGACGTATTCGGCAACCCTCTCGCGGTTCCAAATTTCACCCATGTCGTACAGTTCGAAGTTGGGGATGCAATTGTTGTCAAAATGCTTCATGTCGGGGTTGGTGAAAACCTCAAAAAAATCGGTCAGCACCTGTCGGATTGCTGTGGTGTCCTTTTGCAGGTTTTGGGAAAAGCCGTAAGTGGCTGAGAGGAGGAACAGAAGGGATAAGCAGATTTTTTTTGTCATGATTGAGGTATTGAAGAAATGTAAAAGTTTAGCAGCCACCTTCGGTGGAGTGGTTTTTAGAAATTCTATTGCGCTTCGCGCTTGACGCCTGCGGCGTAAAGCGACAGGATTGTAAAACGGATAGAACGGACGAAACGGATAGGAACGGACTTTGACTCGCCTTCGGCTCGTCCTTATCCACCGCAGGCGGAATAAAAATCCGTTCTCATCCGTTTAGTCCGTTTCATCCGTTTTGCCATCCTGTCGCTTTTAACAAAAAGAGGTGAAGCCTCCCAAAGCGCGAAGCGCATAAAACGTCATCGTGAAATTAAAACTAAAAAAGAGAATTATCTTTGTTAAGTCTTCCCTCCAAGCTTGGTCAAATTTTATAAAATGGATTGCCATGAAAGTTTCACTTGAGGACAAACCCTGGTTCAATACCCCGACTATGCACCCATTCTGGATGGGGGTAATTGGTTTTTTGGTCAATTTATACGGCCTCTTTTTCCTGGGCTGGAAACTGGAGACGGTGATCTGGTTGTTGTGGTTTGAGGTGGTTTTTATTGTGGGTGCCAGTTTAATCCGGGCCTTTTTAGCCTTGCAAGGGCAGCCTTTTTTTGCAACGCTGCTTTTTCGGGTTTTCTGGACGGGAGCTGGAGCGGCAATGGGCATTGCTTTTATCATGCTTACCGTCACCTTTACCATCAATGGCATCGACATGAAAAGCAGAGACCACAATGGCATGGCGGGTTTGCAGCCCCAAATCATCGTCCTGTTTTTGAATTACCTGGCTGGGCTGGTTTTGAATTATTTTGCAAACGGGAGTTTTAAAAAGGCGCATCCGGTTCAGGAGCTGATGAAAACTTTTATTTACCTGTTGATTTTGTTGGCCATCATCATGCCTGTGACCATGCATTTGTTGCCAAAGTATCCATCCTGGTCAGACTCCAAGTGGGTGGGATTGGCGGTGGCTGGTGCAAAGTTTTTGGTGGATATGGGCTTTAGCCGAGCGGGGAAAACGAAGGAGATACAAGTGAGCAATCCTGGTTGAGAGGTGTCTTTCGCATCTTCTCAAGCCCTTTCAGATAGGGTCGATTGGTTCTAGTTTTAAACCATTTTGGATTGGGCTGCGCCCAATCGTTTTTTATAACCGCGACGACGCGACGGCGCGACGATTCATTTGGCTGCGCCAAATGCGCGACGTAAAACGACGAAAAAGTGTGCGAATCACACTTTCCGTCGCGTCGTCGCGTCGTCGCGGTTATAAAAAAAACAAGCAGCGAAGCTGCTTCAACGAATAAAAGTCAGAACCAATCGTCCCTGCCTTTCAGGGGGTAGCTTTTCAAGGGTCGAATCAGTTAATCTACTCCCTAATCACCTCTAGCGCCTCATTATCCCGATACCCAGTTGCCAATGCTTTCAACTGCCGTTTCAAGTCCACAATCAGCGCTTGATTCGCGGGATCCGCGTACACATTTTGTATTTCCTGTGGGTCTTTTTGCAAATCGTACAACTCCCAAAAGTCCCCCTCACCATAAAAACGGATCAGTTTGTAGCGCTTGGTACGAATGCCAAAATGTTTCATCACGTTGTGCTCCCCTTTTTCGTAGTAGTGGTAGTATACCTGTTGCCGCCAGTCTTTGCTGTGTTTTTTGCGGAGCAAAGGCAGAATAGATTTGCCTTGAATGTCTGAAGGGATGGTGGCACCAGCCAAATCCAAAAATGTCGGTGCAAAATCGATGCCCATCAACAATTCATTCACCCTGGTGCCTGGTTTGATCAATTTGGGGTAACGCATCAAAAAAGGCATGTGTTCGGATTCTTCATACATAAAACGTTTGTCGAACCACCCGTGCTCACCCAGGTAAAAGCCTTGATCTGAAGCGTAAATCACCACCGTGTTTTTACTCAATTTTTGCTGATCGAGGTAATCGAGCAGACGGCCAATATTGCGATCCAGAGAAAGGACACAACCCAAATAATCATTCATGTAGCGCTGGAATTTCCATTCATCCAGGGCCTTGCCCGTTAAGTTTTGACTTTTGAAGGCTTCGGACATGGGTTGGTAGTAGGCTTGCCAGGCACGGCGTTGGGCATCCGTCATCCGTTTGAGGTCATAGTCAACTTTGAGATCTTCCAGGATGCGCAGGTCGCGGTACACGTTCATTTCTTGTTTTCCAGCAGCAATCCGACCGGCATAATCATCATAAAATGTGGGGGGCATTTTGAATTTTACCCCATCAAAGGCGTGGAAATCCATGGTGTCGGGCAACCAATTTCGATGCGGTGCTTTTTGACCCACTACCATACAGAAAGGTTTGTTTTTATCGCGATCTTTGTCCAACCATTGAATGGCCTTGTCGGTGGTGATGGTGGTCGCGTAGCCTTCGTAGCGGCGAGTTTGGCCATCCATTTCGATGAAATCGGGGTTGTAATACTGACCCTGGCCAGGCAGGACAGTCCAGTAATCGAAATATTGCGGAGTCGCTTCCAGGTGCCATTTGCCAATCCAACTGGTTTGGTAACCAATGGCTTGGAGTCGCTTGGGAAACATGTCTTGCCCAGCATTGAAACGCGAAAGGTTGTCGCGGTGGCCGTTGATGTGACTCAGCTTGCCAGTAAGCAGAGCAGCGCGACTGGGCGCACACAAGGAGTTGGTGCAAAACATGTGCTGAAAAATGGCCCCTTCCCGGCCAATGCGGTCAATATTGGGGGTTTGGATGTACGGGCTACCGTAGGCACTGATGGCATTGAGGGCGTGATCGTCGGAGAAGATGATCAGGATATTGGGGCGCTCGGCGGTTTTTTTCACAACGGCGGGTGGCCACAAAGAGGAATTGCCCAGAAAGAACAACAAGAAAAACCAGGCAAAGTAGGGAGTAAAGGTGCTTGTTTTGAACATGATCAGCTCTTGAAATGACGGAATGAATAGTGCGAAATTACAAAAGGGGTAAGAATAAGAATCAGTTATTTGCTAGTCTTCAACGCGATCAATTCCCTAAAAATTTTTATCTTTCCGCGCTCAAAACAATTTGCGTCACACAATGTCCGAACTTCATCCCCTTACCGATGCCAATACCTACGTTTCTGTCATCTTGCCGATGGCGGTTCCCAAGCCTTATACCTATTCTGTACCCGAAGAATGGGTCAGCAAGGTGCAGGTTGGTGTGCGGGTAGAGGTGCAGTTTGGCCCCAAACGGCAGTACGCAGCATTGGTATTGGAAGTATTGACCGAAGCGCCAGCACACAAAACCAAGGCCATCCTTTCAGTCATCGACGACACCCCCATCATTTGGGCAAAACAGTTGCGTTTTTGGCAATGGGTGGGACAGTATTATTGCTGTACATTGGGTGAGGTGATGCACGCGGCATTGCCAGCCAACCTCAAACTTGCCAGTGAAACCACCATTACCCTCAGTCCGCTGTTTGATGGCGACATTCTGGAACTGGAAGACAAAGAATACCTCATTGCCGAAGCCCTGACCATTCAGCACGAACTGACGCTGGAGCAGGTGCGCGATATCCTGGGCATCAAAACCATCTATCCCCTCATCCGGGATATGCTGGATAAGCGTCTCATTTACCTCAAAGAAGACCTCAAAGAAAAATTTCAACCCAAAACCATCGCCTGTGTGCGTTTGTATGAACCTTATGCTTCGCAACCGGAGACGCTGGAATCGGCTTTTGAAAAAATCTCCAAGGCCAATCGACAAGTAGAAGCCTTGATGGCTTATCTACAATTGGCGCGCGGAAAAGACTACGTACGGCGTGAAGACCTGTTTAAAATGGCCAAAGTGGACTCCAGCGTGACCCAGGCCATGGACAAAAAAGGCATCCTGGAAACCTACCAACGCGAAGTCAGCAGAGTAGCTGGTTATGAAGATGAAGTAGTTGAAGCAGATGTACTCAGCACCCAACAGGAACGCGCCATTGCAGAAATTCATACCCAGTTTGCCGAAAAGAACGTCCTTCTGTTGCAGGGTGTAACGGGCAGTGGCAAAACCCGCGTGTACATCGAACTGATCCGGGAAGCCATCAACCGGGGCGAACAAGTGCTTTATTTACTGCCCGAAATTGCGCTGACGACCCAAATCATCAGTCGCCTGCAAAAAGTATTTGGCGATCAGGTGGATGTGTACCACTCTCGGCTCAACAACAACGAACGCGTTGAAATCTGGAACCGCGTCAAGGAAGGTAAAGCGCTGGTACTTGGGGCGCGTTCGGCGCTGTTTTTGCCCTATCAAAACCTGAAGTTGGTCATCGTGGATGAAGAGCACGATCCCTCCTTCAAGCAACAAGACCCCAATCCGCGTTACCACGGACGGGATGCAGGCATCTATTTGGCACAATTGTTTGATGCAAAAGTGTTGCTCGGAACCGCTACGCCCTCAGTTGAGTCTTTCTACAACACCCAGGCGGGCAAGTACGGATTGGTCAAGATGGAAGAGCGCTTTGGCGGTTTGCAATTGCCAGAAGTCGAGATAGTCGACCTCAAAAAGGCCATGCGCGCAGGCACCATGCAATCGCATTTTTCAGTGCCTCTGATCAACGAGATGAAAGCGACGATAGATCGGGGCGAACAAGTCATCTTGTTTCAAAACCGCCGTGGATACGCCCCGGTATACAAGTGCAGCACCTGCAACTGGACTTGTGAATGCATCCATTGCGACGTGAGTTTGACATACCACAAAGGCCAAAACAACCTGAAATGCCACTATTGTGGCTACCAAACCCAATTGCCCAAAGAATGCCCGGCCTGTGGGGGCAAGCAACTGATCGTACAGGGTTTTGGTACCGAAAAAATCGAAGACGAACTAAAAATATTCCTGCCTGAAGCCAAAATCGGGCGCATGGACTTGGATACGGTGCGCAGCAAAAATGCCCACGCCAAAATCATCAACGACTTTGAAGAAGGGCGATTGAATGTATTGGTCGGTACCCAAATGGTAACCAAGGGCCTGGATTTTGACAAGGTAGGTTTAGTTGGCGTGCTGAGTGCAGATCAGCTGTTGCAATTTCCTGACTTCAGAGCTGGCGAACGCGCTTTTCAACTGATGCTGCAAGTGGCAGGTCGGGCTGGCCGCAAACACAAGCGCGGCAAAGTGATCATTCAATCCCACAACGTGTCCAACCCCGTGATCAAAGAAGTGTTGGACGGCGACTTCCGGGCATTTTACAATCGGGAGATCATGGAGCGGCAAGAGTTTTTTTACCCTCCTTTTTATCGCCTGATTCGCATTACGCTCAAACACAAAAAGCCGGAGGTGATCAATGCTGCTGCGCAAAAATACGGCAATTTTTTGAAAGCCAAATTGGGCGATCGCTTGCGCGGGCCCGCGGTGCCGTATGTCGGACGGGTACGTTCCTATTTTTTGCTGGATTTTCTGGTCAAACTGGAGCGCAACCCCAAATTGATTGCTTCTACCAAAGATTTGATTGCGGCAGCGGAGCATTTTTTACTACAAGAAGAAGGCTATTCCACGGTGAAAATTGCGGTAGATGTAGATCCAATGTAAAGATGTGTTTTACCTTTGTAGGGAACGCGGGTTTTTGCGTGATATAAATGTAATCTGTGAGCGAAAAAAACACCATTCTTTCAACGGTTCGGCGCTATGGCAGCAAGCTGTTTCGCTTCATCCGCGGGCGGGTACGCTCAGAGGAGGAAGCTGAAGACATTTTGCAAGACGTGTGGGTACAACTCAGTCGCCTTAGCAATCTGGAAGAAGTGGAAAGCATCAGTGCCTGGCTGTACCAGGTTGCGCGCAATCGCATCACCGATACATACCGCAAAAAAAACACCGAATCGCTGGAGGAGCTGGCATTCGAAGACGAAGATGGAAACCTGGATTTTAAGGAAATTCTCCTCTCCGACAGTCAATCTCCCGAAGACGCTTTTTTCAAGGAAATTTTTTGGGACGCCCTGATGCAGGCCTTGGATGAACTGCCTGAAAATCAACGACAGGTGTTTGTGTGGAATGAGCTGGAAGACCTGACCTTGCAAGAAATTGCCGATAAAACCAATGAAAATTTAAAAACCATCATCTCGCGCAAGCGCTATGCGGTGCAACACCTGCGCCAAAGACTGCAAGCCCTTTACGATGAACTCAATAACGCTTAAGCCATGAACCAACGCTGGAAAAGAAAAGGATTATTTTTTCTCTTGGCCCTCCCGACTTTCTTTTTGTTGATGGGCTTGATCGTCAAACTGTTGTGGAACAACACCCTGGCCGTAATCACACCCGTCCAGCCCATCAATTATTGGCAGGCGATTGGCCTCTTGATCTTATCGCGCATCCTCTTTGGCGGTTTCCGGTTTGGTGGCCCGCGCGGTGGTGGAGGCATGTCTCACCCCAAAGCACAGCAATGGCGCGATAAATGGAGCAATATGGACAACGAGGAACGCGAGCGCTTCAAATCCGAATGGAAAAAACGCTGCAAAGATGACTCACCAAAGAACCCATGACTCCCGTCGTAGTAGATGTAAGTGCCAGCGCTGAGAACCCATGACTTCAGTCGTGGGTCTTCACCCCACCGCCCCAACCCACGAATTTATTCGTGGGAGAAAAAGAAATCTCAAAAAAATCCCACTTTTTTTAAAGTAATTTTCCCGCCTCTCCGTCTACCTAAATGTGAGCATGTTAAATACGCTTGACTAAGTTTTGAAAGGATAAATATTTCCTCCAAGACTTATTTAGATGTTTAATCACCCATTGTTACACACATAAAACTTAAAAAAATGAAAGTGCTGTTTTTTGCACCAGCCCTGCTGCTGTTCGCGGGTTTGTGGCTGGTACCCTTTTTCCTGTTCAAAGCCTTTTTGATGTTTTTCATCGTAGGTTCGATCTTTAAATTCATGATGCGTCGCAGATGGCGCAGGCATTTTTTGGGCAACCGGGTGCCTGCCTTTGCCGATCGCATCCGCAACATGAGCGATGAAGAATACGACGCCTTCCGTTCCAAATTCACCCACGGATGTGGCGGCAGAAAGGTAGAGATCAAAGACAACGACCAACCCGGTTACAGCGAAAAAGACCTCGTGTAGGGTCACCCCGACGAATCATTTAAATTTTCATTTACCCAATTTAAAATCAATTCATTATGCATTGGCAACACGCAATGGCCAAGTGGGCAAACTATGCCTCTAACCAACCTCATCATGGTAAGCACCATGGCAAACACTTTGGCGGCGGATCGTTCCGCAGGGCCAAGTACAACATTCCAGCCAACATCGCAGAGACGGATACCGATTACGAAATCCATCTGTATGCCCTGGGTTACGACAAGGCCAACATCAGCATCACGGTAGTAGACGAAGTGTTGTATGTGACGGGTACTCGCGAAATCCCAGAGGATTACCGTCCGAATTTCATCCGGCAGGAGTTTCCGATCAAATCATTTGAGAAAGTATTTCACTTAAATGAGAGTATCAACACTACAGCGATCGCCGCCAAACAGGAAGATGGCGTACTGATCATTACGTTGCCCAAAAAGCCGGAAGCACAGCGGCAAGAAAGGAACGTGGATATCGTGTAGTCCAAATCTTTGGTTAAAAACAGTGGCAGCCTCGAGAGGGGCTGCCCTTTTTTGTTTATGCAAGAATATTTTTCCACAAAAATCCAAGAATCCTGTATTTTTGAGAAATGTACCTGTCAATTTAGACATGCTCTTACCTGAGTTATAGAAAATTTGGAGCTATGGAAGATGTTTTTATCAGCAATATCAAAATCAATAAGGTTCGTCACTTGGAGAACCTAGAGATTCCTTTATCCGATACCGAACGTAAACATTTGATTTTAACAGGAAAAAATGGGAGCGGAAAAACCTCCGTTTTGTTGGCATTAAAGAATTTGATTTCCGAATTAGAAAATTCAAAAAAAAATAGACTGGAAACTTTTTTTGGGAAACTATCTGACTATGAAAAACAATTAAAAAGAGCAGATTTTCTTTTATCTGCTGAAAATAATGGAGGAAGAGATTTGCTACTTGAAAAGAAAAGAGATTTAGAGAAAGCCTTTGAAGATCATTTGAATCTTGAAAACATTTATTTCTTGTTTGACTCTATTGATGGATTTTATAACTTATTTGATGAGGGTAATTATGTATTTGCTTTCTTTCCTTCCAAAAGAATTGCGGAGTTCAAACTACCCTCAGGCCCTAAAAAACTGGATGTAAAAAGTCATTACAGCATAGAGGAAAAAGCCAATCTAGGATTTATGCAATACATGGCAAATCTTAGATTTAGTTATCTGAATGCAGTCTTTAATCAAGAAGGTGAAGTCGCATCAACAATAGATGATTGGACAGATAAATTTGTCGATTGCTTGAAACAAATATTTGATGCTCCGAACCTCAAACTTCATTTCGATAGTGAAAATTTCAAGTACGACATTTTTCTAGATAATAAAGATAAATTTGACCTTAGTACTTTGTCTGATGGATTTTCAAGGGCAATTGATATTGTAAGTGAACTCATGATGAGAATGGAGAAAAATAGCTCTCGATTCTATGAGGTTCAAGGGATCGTCCTCATCGATGAGATTGAAACCCATCTACACATCGACTTGCAAAAGAAGATTCTTCCCTTTTTAACCAGCTTTTTTCCAAAAATTCAGTTCATCGTAACTACTCATTCACCTTTTGTGTTGACTTCGTTAAACGATGCTGTCATTTACGATTTGGAAAGCCAAGAACCCATCGATGACCTTTCTGGGTATTCAGTTGAAGCAATTATCGAAGGATATTTTGGTGCAGACAAATATTCGCAAGCCCTAAAAAGCAAAGTAGATGAATACGAATTATTGGCCAAAAAAGATGAACTTTCATTCTCTGAAGAAAAGCGATTTAAATCGCTGAAAAAATATTTTGACGACCTTTCAGACGTATTTGCGGAGGAATTAAAGCTAAAAATTCAGCAAATCAGGCTTCTTAATCCGGTTAAATGATTAATATCGCTAAATCTCAACCTGCACCTGATTGCCTTGAGTTGGAAAAAAGGAAAAAGAATGGAGATTATGGTTGCGGGGAAGTCCGGGATCGTCTTCAAGTCGATTTTTTCAACAAATGTTACATTTGCGAAGAAAAAGCACCCTCTTCCATTGTGATTGAGCACTTTCTTGCTCATGGTGGGGATGTTGAATTGAAATTTGACTGGAATAACCTTTTTTTTGCCTGTACACATTGCAACAATGTTAAGCACAGCTACTTCAATGATATTCTCAATTGCACCGATTTTACTGAAATCATTACAGATTGCATACAATTTCACTTCGATCCATTTCCAGAAGAAAGAATATTCCTGATAGGAGAAAAAACAATTTCCAAAGCCCAAAAGACCATCGAACTATTAGAAAAAGTTTATAATGGCAAAACAACACATCAAATCATGGAGGCCAATAACATCCGTATTAAACTTCGAACAGAAATTAGTAATTTTCTAGATGCTATTGAAGATTACCAGCATTCTAGGCAAGAAAAATACCAATTAAAGCTAAAACAAATGCTTAGCCCCGAATCTGCTTTCACTGCTTTCAAAATTTGGATCATCAAGAAAAATCCAGATTTGATTGGTGAATTGGGAGATCTACTTCCTCATTTTTAAATCAACTCCAATCCCAATCCCGGCTTATCACTCGGCCACATAAACCCATCTTCAAGTACAAATCCGCCATTCACCACATCCTGAGCCAGGTCAAAACTGCCATCCAGGTCGATGTATTTGGTATGCGGCTGGGCAAAGGCCACGTGCAAGGCTGCAGTGATGCTCACAATGCTCTCATCATTGCAGCCCCACATCAGGTCGATCCCTGCGGAATGGGCCACATTGGCGATTTCTTGTGCACCTTGAATGCCGCCACATTTCATCAGTTTGATGTTGAAAATGCCGCAACTGCGCTCGGGAACCAGCAATTTATGGGCAGAACGAGCATCAAGCAAGCTCTCATCGGCGGCAATCTGATCGCGCATATCGGCAGGTAAGCCGCTCGTTATGGACATGTCGGCCACCTTGATGGGTTGCTCCACCAATTCTATCTGCAAACTTTCAGTAAGGGCATCAAAAAGCAACAAATCCCGGTAGGAGTAGCCCTGATTGGGGTCAACCCGGATGCCAATTTTGTACCCAAAACGCTCGCGAAGTTTGACCAAACGCTCGATGTCCATTTGTAGATCCTGACCGAGTTTGACTTTCAATATTTTAAAACCTCCATCGACAAATTCTTGCGCATCCGCCAAGGTTCCTTCTACATCTTTGATGCCAATGGTCACAGAAGTGGCCATTTTTTTGATTCTGCGACCCAGAAAGTCCACAATTGACAAGCCAATGGTTTGGCAAAAGGCATCGTGCAAAGCCATATCAAATGCGGCCAGTGCTGCCGGGTATTTCGCAAATGTGTCTCGAAACCACTTGATGTACAATTGAAAACGCTCAATGGGTTTGCCTTCCAGCATCTTGATGGGTTCAGATTGCAGTACCGCCAGGGTATGTTCCAGGGTTTCGCCAGTCACATAATCCATCGGACAAGCAGCGCCAATCCCCCGCATGCCATTTTCCAGCTCGATGAGGATAAAAGCGTTTTCAACCTCTGTCGTAGTATGATAAGCAATGGTATAAGGTCGGGACAAGGCTAAATTTTGTCGCCAGACCTCGATTGACTTTATGTTCATGTGTAATGATTGTTTGACCAATTGCCACAAAATAGAAAGATTCCGGTTTTTTTTCGAAAAAACCCATGCATTGAAATGCATTGAGTAAATTAGGGGCAGATCAAACCTACAACCTAACATCATGAGAGCAATTTTGTTTCTTTTCTTCATGGGCTTGACGGTTACCTTTTGGGCCCAAAAACACGATGGGATTTCCAACAGTTTGGACAATCTCTTTCGACTATCCGATGCCAAAACCCGCTCCATTTCGCCCGAAAACTTCACGGGTGAAAAAGGCAAAGGGGGCATGGCCACAGAAGGCACCGGCGCTGGTCCGGCGCGTGGCTTGGGACAAGGCTGGAAAATCAGTCCTAGCGTAAAGATTCCCTCCAAAACGACCTTTACCATGGCGGAAATCAATGGTTCGGGTGCCATTCAGCACATGTGGCTGACTCCCGCAGGCATCAAGTGGAGGTATGCCATTTTGCGCATTTATTGGGACGATGAAAAAGAGCCTTCGGTAGAAGCACCCCTCGGCGATTTTTTCTGCATGGGCTGGAACCAGTACGCCTCAGTCAACTCTATGGCTGTTTGTGTCAATCCAGGTAGTGCGTTCAACTGCTATTGGGTGATGCCTTTTCGCAAGAAAGCGCGGATTACCATTGAAAACCTGGCCGATGAGGAGTTTCGGCTGTATTACCAAATCGATTATGTAGAAACGACAGTGCCTGATGATGCCGCTTATTTCCATGCGCAATTTCGGAGGGTCAATCCCTTGCCTTACAAGGATGTGTATACCCTCGTGGATGGAATCAAGGGCAAAGGTCATTACGTAGGTACTTACATTGCCTGGGGCGTGCACAACAACGGTTGGTGGGGCGAAGGCGAAATCAAGTTCTACATTGATGGCGACAAGGATTTTCCCACCATTTGCGGCACGGGTACGGAAGATTACTTTTGTGGATCGTATGACTTTGACGTGCGCAAGAAAAACAGTGCTGGCGTAGATCAGGTGGAATACCAGGAATTCAATACCCCATACGTGGGACTGCCGCAAGTCATTCGAGGCGACGGTCATTACCAGGTGATGCAGCGTTTTGGGATGTACCGCTGGCATATCCCAGATCCAATCCGCTTTGAAAAAGACCTCAAAGTGACCATCCAAGCACTGGGATGGCGGGGCGATGGGCGTTATCTGCCTCTGCAGGACGACATTTCTTCGGTGGTGTTTTGGTACCAAACCGAACCACATGGGGCATTTCCGAAATTGCCGGAGAGGGATAAGTTGGAAGTTAACTAACTCAAATTACGCAGTAAGCAGCTCCGTTGCTTGTTTTTGTAATCGCGACGGCCGACGACTCATTTGGCTGCGCCAAATGTGGACGTAAAACGACGTAAAATGTGCTAAGCACACAAAACGTCGCGTCGTCACGGTTATTCAAAACGATTTGGCGCAGCCCAATCCAAAACAATTCAAAACCAGAACCAATCGGCCCTGCCTGACAAGGTGAGTACTTTGGTCAGCCCGATATTTTTCTCATTAACATTTCTAATGGCCCATTTTTGTACTTGTTAGCCCAAAAATAGCTAAATGCGCAACTGAATAAAAAGTAGGCCATTCCAAAAATCAAAATGGTAAGTGGGGGCGTTGGTGGTTCATTCAACATTTCATAGCTAAGTGTTTTGCCTGCAAACAGCGACAGCATGAATAAACCTATGGTTAAATGGGCGATGTAATGCGTCAAGGTCATTTGACCCGTAGATGCCATTGTTTTGGCAAGTGCAGAGTTGCTAAATCTATTGCCAATAAAAATAAAAATGCTGATCAGAATCAGTCCAAACGATGCTGTTCCAAGCATAAAAGGTAAAAATGGCGGTAGGTAATCTGCTGTCAAGTAAAACAACAAGTCTTTGTTGCTGGTTATTGAAGTCGCAAAATATTGCAGGATAAAAATGATGATGTAAACTGAAACCCCAATCCACAAAATCCTTTTTGGCATCCTGTTGTCTTTCCAGTCCATTCGGCCTAAATACATTCCCAAAAAGAAAAAAGCTATCCAGGGAAAAATTGCATTCCAACCGTTGTAAAACGTGTTCTTTAAAAAGCCTGAAATTGTCCAAAAATCAGGGTACATAAAGGTTTCAAAATTCCAGCCAGTTTCGTAGGGAATAATGGTCAACAGAACGTGAAAAACAATTATGGCCAAAAATGCTGCATACAGGAAATACTTTTTTGGCACAAAAATGAACAAGACGGCAATGTGCATGTAGCCGCCATAAAAATGCAAAATGTCTGCTGGCCACCAGAGGTAAAAGGCTATCCCAAATACAAATAGAAACCAGGAACGCTTTGTAATGATGCTTTTTAGTTTTGTGCGTTCCTCTGAGGTGTAATCGGTTCTACTGGTCATTAGCGATACTCCCATTCCTGCCAGGATAACAAACAAGCTGCTTGAATTGCCATTGAATAAGTTGAAAACACCACTTAACCCGTGATGATTGTTATGACTTCCAAAAACTGTATTGAAATTCACTAAGAACATCCCAAAGATGGCGTAGGCTCTTGCCAAATCAAATCCAATTATTCTGTTTTTCATTTTGGTTGTATTGAAGTTGTTGGTTCAATACCTGCAAAATTCAGTTGAAAAAAACACCAGAAATTTGACTTAAGTCAAATAATAAATCTAGCCACACGATTAAATCTTAGCCCTTATTCTACTTAATGTTTCAAGCGAAATGCCCAGGTAAGAGGCAATGATGGTGAGCGGAATGGTTTGAACAATATAGGGGCTTCGGTTAAGAATGTCTTTGTACCGTTCGGTTGCGGTTGTGGTGTGAAACTGAAACAATCGTTTTTCAAGCCACATTGCATAATATTCAGCAAGCATTAAATCCAGAATGATCAATTTGGGGTATTTCATTTTGGCTTCTTGAAAAGCTTGATGATGCGTGATGGAAACAGAAACATCGGTTAAGGCTTCAATAAACTCTCTGCTTGGTTGTTGGAGGGTATAACTGTCGAATGAAACCGCTAAATCATCTTTAAAAAAAAGTTCGGTGGTGATTTCTTTACCGTCATTCAAGTAATATTTTCGGGCAATGCCAGAAAGTACAAAATAGCTTTTTCTACAGACTTCATGTTGGCGCAAAAGCAACTCCCCCTTCTTGTAAATTTTCTCCGCAGAAATATTTTGTAGTGCAGTCTGCGTATCCTTGTCAAGGGCATTGATGTACTCGTTTATTTTGTCGAGGTGTGCAGTCATTTTTGTCTTAATTTGGCTTATTTTGGAGAAGTTTAGTTGTGTTGCCCCAGGAAATATTCGTGGGTTTCGATGTCCTGAGCGGGTAGGGCAATCTCCAAACCTAAGATCAAGCTTAGCAAAGTGAGTGTTCTGAACATGGCTAAAGGTTTTGTTTTTACTAAAACGGCAAGACGTAAAAACCTGGTGTGTCTGTGTTAACTGCGTTTAAATTTTTTGCGTGATCCTGTCAACGCTTAAAAGAATAGGAAAAATGCACCAATATTGCACTTAAAATAAGCGGACACGATGAAAAAGTTCCTCCTCTTCTTGTGTGTTTTATTCAGCAATCAGATAACGGCCCAATCCGTCAATTTGCCATCTGAGCTACTCTGGGCAGAACGTACTTCGGCCACGAAATACGTCCTGCATACCCAAGTCAAGGGCAAGTGGAAAATCTTTGTGGGCAAAAACCCGGAAACCATCAATTGGTCTGCCAGTGCCAAAACCTTGAAAGACAGCCTGAGTGTTGACGTTTTGCCTACCGATAGACTGTTTTTTGCAGGGGTTAAAAAAAAAGACACCCTGATTTTTTCGGAAAGAAGATTGTGGGTTGAAGGCGCCCTCAATTTTCGGGATTTGGGTGGTTTAAAAACCGCCAGCGGGCGCACGATGGCCTGGGGAAAACTGTTCAGATGCGGCGATATGGGCCAATTGACCGAGAGCGACCTCACGGTATTGAAAAACATCAATGTAAAAAACGTGGTGGATTTCAGAAATGACCAGGAAGTGGGCAAAAGCCCCGACAAGTACCCGGCAAACTACGACCTCAAGCGGGTTTGGGCCTCCATCACCGCCACCAACAGCCAGAGCATGATGAAGTTTTACCAGGTAATGGGCAACCCCAAAGCGACCCCGGAGGAAGTAGAGGTATTGTTTGAAAACCTGTACGCTACCTTTCCCGATCAAATCAAAAATTACGGCCCATTCTTCCAGACTTTGTTGGAGGATGCAGATCGGGGAGCTACCCTTTACCATTGTACCGCTGGAAAAGACCGCACGGGGCTGGCTTCCGCTTTGCTCCTTTCCATATTGGGCGTTCCAGAGGAGGTGATCATCAGCGAATACTATCTCTCCAATCGCTATACCAAAGATGCCATGGCCAAATCACCGATGATGGCCAGTCTCAAACCTGAATTGGTAAGCGTACTGGCAGGAGTAAAGCCGGAGTACATCAAGTCAAGCCTAAAAACCATCAATGAAAAATATGGTTCGGTGCTGAAAATGCTGGAACAGGAATTGGGAATTGGCGCTGCGGAAAGGCAGCAGTTGATTGATTTTTATACGTATTGATGTTGATTGTGTAGCAGCTTTTTGAACAATCGGAAGTGTAGCGCTATCTCAAAAACGCAAAAAGGATCAAGGGAACGTTCAACTTCAAAAGTGAACGTCCCCAATTGATCCGTATCAATAATACTTACAATAGTGGCGTTTAGAGCGATTACTCGAAGAGTACCCAATATACCTTATTGCCCTTGCCCTAGCGCAAATGCAGGCACGCCATCAAACGCGTACAAGTTTTCCGTCTTTATGGTATCGATGTCCTTTTCAATTGATTGCTGCAGCAATTCCACAATTTGAGTTTTCGTGATCAAGCCTCCTTCAGTTGGTTTGAACCTGCAACGCCAGTGATCGGTGCAGAACGTCTCCTTGAATCCATCAGGCCATACCTTGATGCCCCGGTTGGTGATCATGGAAAGTTTCATTCCTGCTGAGTTCAATTGCTGGATGGTTTTGGCTAGTTCGTCCGGGTCGGTGCCTCGCCAGTGTACAAACAAATCAATACCGACCAGTTCTTTGAGGGCAGCGGCTTTGCGGATGTATTTGGGCAATTTGAGGGCAGAATCTTTGGCGTAACTGATTGGCTTGAATGTGCTGGGTTGTTGGCCCAGATTGGCAATTACCGCTTGGGCAAATTCTTTGGTGCCTACCTTTTGCTTGCTGGTATCTTCCTTGAAGATGTCGTAGGTATGAATGCCGTCTTCGATGGTTTTTAGCCAGGCGTTTTGCACTTTTTCGGCTACTTCGGATTGCCCGATGTGGTTGAGCATCTGGATGGCGCCCTGCAACAAACCCGAAGGATTGGCCAGGTTTTGATTGGCACGGCGCGGTGCAGAACCGTGGATGGCTTCAAACATGGCACATTCTTCGCCAATGTTGGCCGAACCCGCCAGCCCTACCGATCCTGCAATTTGCGCAGCTACATCCGAGAGGATATCACCGTACAAATTGGGCATCACGATTAAGTCGAAGGCTTCGGGGGTGTCTGCCATCTTGGCGGCACCAATGTCGATGATCCAGTGCTCGTTTTCTATTTCGGGGTATTCTTTGGCGATTTCATCAAAGACCTGGTGAAACAAGCCGTCGGTTTGCTTCATGATGTTGTCTTTGGTAAAACAGGTTACTTTTTTTCTGCCGTATTGCTTCGCGTATTCAAATGCGTAGCGCACAATTTTTTCGCAGCCCGGACGACTGATCAATTTCAGGCATTGTACCACTTCGTCGGTTTGCTGGTGCTCGATTCCGGCATACAAGTCTTCTTCATTTTCGCGGATGATCACGATGTCCATTTCCGGATGCTTCGTCTTCACAAAGGGGTGTAGACTCATACAAGGCCGTACGTTGGAGTACAGTCCCAGAAACTTGCGGGTGGTTACGTTCAAACTCTTGTAGCCGCCACCCTGAGGAGTGGTGATGGGCGCTTTCAGGAAAACCTTGTTTTTGCGAATGATGTCCCAGGATTCTTTGGCAATCCCTGCGGTGTTGCCAGCCAGGTAAACCTTTTCACCCACTTCGATTTCATCGATTTCAATTTGGGCACCAGCGGCCATGATGATTTCGAGGGTCGCGTCCATAATTTCTGGACCAATTCCGTCGCCTTTTGCTACGGTGATTCGGGTCATGTTTTCCATTTTTCGTGATTGAATGGCGCAAAATTGAATAAGAAAGTTGATAGATTATTATTTATATTTGTAATGATTTGCATAAACTATTTTTATGAACTACACTTTGCATCAGTTACAGGTTTTCCTGAAAGTTTCCCAAACCAAGAGCATTACCCGTGCAGCTGAGGAGCTGCATCTTACTCAGCCTGCGGTATCTATACAGTTGAAAAACTTTCAGGATCAGTTTGAATTCCCGCTGACGGAAGTGATCCATCGGAGGCTGTACATGACCGATTTTGGAATTGAAATCGCCGGTGCTGTCCAGAATATTTTAAACGAAGTGGCCACCATCAACGACAAAACCCTGGCGTTTAAGGGCAAAATGAGTGGAACATTGAAGATTTCCGTTGTATCCACGGGCAAGTATGTGATGCCTTACTTTTTGTCGGGATTTGTAGGCCGCAATGAGGGCATCGATCTGCAAATGGATGTGACGAATAAATCCAAAGTGATCGAAAGTCTTAAAAACAATGAAGTAGATTTTTCACTCGTTTCGCTGCTGCCAGACAATCTAAGCATCGAGCGAATAGAACTCATGCAGAATAAACTCTTTCTGGTTGGTAGCCCCCATTTGTCACCTGAGGCAGATGAAAAAGAAAAACATCCGCTTCAGAGTCAGCCTTTGATCTTTCGAGAAACGGGATCTGCTACCCGCTTTGTGATGGAGCAGTTCATTGCAGAGAACAATTGGCCGGTCCGGAAAAAGATGGAATTGACCTCCAATGAAGCCGTGAAACAGGCCGTTATTGCAGGCTTGGGTTATTCCATTATGCCTTTGATTGGGATCAAGAATGAATTGGGAAATGGGGATTTGCAAATTATACCCACTCCTGGTTTACCCATCAAGTCCAACTGGAATCTCATTTGGCTAAAAGGAAAGAAGTTTTCTCCTGTAGCCAATGCTTTTTTACAGTATGTTCAAACGGAAAAAGACCGCATTGTGCAGGACAAATTCAGTTGGTTTGAGGCTAAGTGAGGCAGCTTCGCTGCTTTGTTTTTTCACCATAGGGCAAAATCAATCAAGATTTAATTTTTGACTCACCGCACGCATTTAACCGCGTCAACTCCGTTACTCTGCGGTTAAAATCCGTAATGTGGGTTGATGAATCAGATTCAACCCAGTTACTAGTTGTATCGGATGCCTAAGGTGGTAAAAAAACAAATCTGCAACGCAGATTTATCTCCTCAGACCACTGAGAAAAAAGGCTATTTCAAGTACAATACCGCCGCAGCGCTTTTTACCTTATCCAAGCTGCTACTTATCCATCTTGAAACCCCATTCTTTTTGAGGGTGCGCAATTGCACATCGATTTGAGTTTGTAAGGTTTTCAGTGGCGTACTGCTCAGATCCAGTCGGCCCGGCTTGTTGCGGATCAGCCAAAGGCGTTTGTGTTCGGCGGTGACTTGCTCACAAAGCAGCTCCATTTCGCTGAGTAGGGCCTTGTTTTCAGCAAGTGTTTGCTGGCGCTGGTAATTGTTGTAGTACTTCAGTTTTGCGCCCAAACGAATCATTTGGATGGCATTGCGGTATTCATCCAAAATAAGGGTGCTGTCGGGGCGATTCAAGTGGGTTTGTTGTAGCTTTTTCTCCAGTTGAGCAACGAAGTTCTCGATGGCTTCCGCATTGTAAATTTGAGCATTTGCAAAACGTTTCATCATTTTGTCCTTCATCTCCTTATCCAGGGGCAAGAGTTCAAAAATGCCCGTTTGCATGGTGGTTTTGATGGCATCCAGCATGTTTTTATCCATGATGCCAAAGCGGTAAGCCATCGAAGTCGTGGTCATAGACACCATGGGGTATTCTTCAAACTGGTTGTAACGCCCCAACTCCAGGACGATTTCACCCATTGCGTCGCTTTTGTCTTTAAAAACCGCTTTGCTCAGGTATTGTGCCAGCGGGACTTGTTTTTTACTGGCATTGTTCCAACTCAGGGCTGCTCCATAGGCAAAACCTGCATAGCTGACGGTCTGGTATTGCAGGTGGCCAAAATCGCCCCAATCGGTGTTGAGCATTCCCACTGCGCCGTATTTGATGCCATTGCTCACGGCATTGTCGATGTTGGCCATCATGTTGTCGGTACGCCCGGTGAAGCTTGACCAGGAACTTGTCCCCGGACAAACCATGTAGCGCAAGCCCCCTTTTTGGTATTTGGGGCAAATGGTTTTAAAAGGGTGGTCTGCTTCATAACCCCATTCCAAAAGGGTGATGTTTTTGGGGATTTCCGGGATGATTTCCGGGCTTTTGGCTACTACATCGCCCCACATCAGCATGGTTTTGCCTTTGCTGTTGACGTAGGTATTGAGTTTTTTGGCGTATTCCAGGTACAGTTTAGAGACCTCAAGGTGGTCGTCGATTTTGCGTTTTTTGCTTTTGCCCAATTCAAAGGGTTCGTCCAGGTTGACGTTGAATTGTTTGGAAGTAAAATTGGGCAGCAAGTCTTCGCTCATTTTTTTGACCAGCGCCAAACTGCGTGGATCGGTAGGCGAAATGGTCATTTTGATGTTGACCAAACCCAATAACTTGTATCCTTCCGGGCACTCGGCCAGGTCTTTGTATTCCGCTGTGTTCAACCAGCCCGCCATGTGGCCGAGCGAGTTTTGGTTGGGTACCAATTCGATGTAGCGTTCGCGGCAATAGGCGTCCAGTTGCTGGATTTCGGCGGGTAGGAGGGGAGTCTCCGTCTCTTGCCACAGCTGCTTGAACGAAGGGTATCCAAAGGAAAAATCTTCGATGTACAATTGCAAGTGGTTGTATTTCAAATCCGCCAGAACGTCGACCACTTCGTAGAGGGTTTCCAGCTTGGGTACTTTATTGCGGCTGATGTCGAGCATCACCCCACGCACTTTCAGATCGGGTTGGTCTTCAATTTGGACACAAGGCACTTGCTGATTGGATTGTTGCGCCAATTGTTTCAGCGTGGTCAGGGCATAAAACAAGCCCAGCGAATCGTGGTATTGGATCTGAATTTGATTGGGCTGCACCGATAAACGGTAAGCTTGCTCAGCCAGTTCAGCGTTTTTGATGCACTTGACCGCAGCGTTTCCTCCCACTTGAGCGCTAAGTTTAAGCTGAGTCTGAAAGATTTTTTGGATGCGTTCCTGGTCTTCAGTTGGAGCTAAAAAACCTACTGATCCTGACAATCTAAAACTCCCCTCTGTCCAGTTTAATTTCTTGGGAATGGGCAGTAAAATGGGCTTGTCTGTGACTGGAATGCCCGTACTGAGACTTGGCAAAGCGGTGACAGTTGTCGGCGCTGGGGTGTCTTTGTAAGTGGATTGGTAATAAAAGAACAGGCCAATTGTACCCAAAACAATGAGCACAAAAGCACCGATGAAGATGTATTTGACGATGGCAAAGAAGGTTTTCATTTGCAACTTGATGAAGGTGACTGTATTTCCTCCGCCCAGGCAAAATACACTTTTTTTGAGTTTTCAAGAATCTTGAAAAAATCAACGGTTTGTCAAGATAAAAACGGCGAAATAAAGCAACAAGATGACTGTCAAAGGCCCCCAGACAGGTCTGGTTTTAAAATCTTCCTCCTCTCCAATCAGTTCTTTCCAGAGTACAAAAGCAAGGACAACGCCACCGACAAAGTTCAAGGGGAAAATGGCAATTGGAATCTGGAATTGTTGGATGATTCGACTAACCAAAAAATTGTAAACCAAGGCAAAAACAATTGGGCTGTAGCTTTTTTTTCCGAGACCAAGTTGCCTCAGGTTGTCAGAAAACAAAACGGCTCCAAATAAGCTGCTCCCAAATATGGAAAACAAAATAATGGCCAATTTGCTAAACAATCGTGCTTCTTTATGCTGATTCATGGTTACTTCTTTGGGTGCTTCTTTTCATTGACAACGGCATGTTTTGTAAACCCACTTGCTTCAAATTTTTCAAATGCATCGTGTAGTCTCAAAAAAGCCAGCATGTCGTGTTGGAGAATCATGTCAGTATTGGACAGATCGCGGTCTACGGCTTTACGGAGGCATTCAAATCCTTCCCAACTGCGTTCCAAAACGGAGTAAGCACAAGCCAGGTGGAAATAGATTTCGGGATCTTCCGGGTTGAATTCAAGTGCCTGGTTTAAGTCGACCACTGCCTCTTCCAGGCGGTATTCCTTCAGTTTTTGAAGACCGGTTTGTTTGGCTTTATTGACGGGTTCTTTGGGTTTGTAGCCCATCATGACCGGTACGTCTTCCTCTACCAGCTTGCCATTGCGCCTGAGGTCGAGGAAAATCTCCAGGTTGGCGTTTACTTTTGTCGTCAACACAAACCGCACTCCTTTCCCTTTTTCGATCACCGAAAAATTGTGGTGGGTGCCCCAAACTGAGGATTTTTTGGACATCACCTTCCCTTTTACGGTGACGGTTTCTTCTCCAAGCCAGTTGTTGTCGAATTCGATTACTGTTTCACCGGAATTGATTTTTTGGTAGTACATGATTCTCGTTTATTGATGCTGCAAAGCAAGCATTTAATGTGCACTTCGTGAATACGATCAAACCTTTTTTGATGAAAAATTCAAGCTGCTCAACAACTTTTATAGGCAATAGTTGGCACTTCCTCCAGCATTGCTTCGATCTTTTTGGCCGCAGGCGTGATCGATAAGCCGCCCAGATTGGTACAGCGCAAGGTATGGTGAATTTGATCGCCCACTGCTTTCATGGTTTCGATGACTTCATCAAGGGGAATCAGTTGAACGTAGTCAGACAAGGCCATGTTGGCGCTGGAAACGGCGTTGCTGGCCGCCATAACGTTGCGGCCCAGGCAGGGTGCTTCCACGCGGTTGCCAATGGGGTCACAAATGATGCCCAATGAGTTTTGCAAGGCCATGGAGGCGGCAGCGAGGGCTTGTTCAAGGGTGCCACCTTTCATGCCCACCAGTGCCGCTGCGGCCATGCCACCACCCGATCCGGTTTCGGCCATACAGCCGCCTACTTCTGCTGCGAATGTAGCATGAGCTGCAATAAATACGCCGATTAGTCCGGCAGCCAGCATGGCTTTGACGAGTTCGTCTTCGGGCAATTGCAGGGAATGGGCGGTGCCAAACAAAGCGCCAGGCAGTGCGCCACAAGACCCCGCAGTAGGTGCAGCCACAATCACCCCCATCGAACTTTTGACCTCCATCATGGCCGAGACGTATAGAATGATGCGGTTGTTGGCATCGCCTCCGATCAGTTTTTCAGCGTTGAACTTTTCCTGGAATTGCAGGGATTGACTGCCCAAAATCCGGTCAGCGTAATGCGTGCCTTGCAAACCCAGCTCAATGGCATTGCCCATGATGTGAATGATGCTGCGCATTTTTTCAAAAACCGCTTCGGCGGAAATGTTGCCACGGGCGCTTTCGTAATCCACGGCCAGTTCCCAGAGGGATTTGCCTTTATCTGCGTTGTATTCCAGCATTTCAGCACAAGTGATGAACGGTACTTGCAGGTTCTTGCGCGCCATCACGGGCAAAACGGGCTTCAGGTACTTGATGAAAGCCACTTCGTCCATGGCCAGTAGCTCCTGGCAAATAATGGCATCCGGGAAGTTTTGGGCTTTGACCTGAATGAAACTTTGGTCATCGCCGCGCCGAAACTGGATGTCATCAAAAGTTATGGAAGCCTGCAGGAAGGTCATGATCTGTTCCGGCTGAGTGCAGTAGATCAGGGTTTCAAAATAATCGCCAGCCATGGATACGCCAACCCCATCGATATCAACGACCTCAATCATACCGCCGCCAGTGGAAATGGCGGTAAGCCTGCGGATTTCGTGGGCATTGCTCAGGGTGATCTTGTAGGTATTGGGGTGATCAGCGTGGATGTCGCAGATGCTGATGCGAACGTTGATGCCAGCCGTTTCGAGGTGCTTTTCGGACTCGGGCAGGCGTTCGTCGTAAGCTTCCCAACCTAGAAACCCGCCAAACAAACCCATGTCCGAACCCTGGCTTTTGTGGGTGGTGGCAAGGGAGCCATTGGGGTCAAACTCGATGAAAATGTTCTGGATGTCTTCATCCATCAGGTCGCGACAGATCCGGGCAATGCGCAAGGAAGCGGCACAGTGAGAACTGGAAGGCCCGCGCATGACGGGGCCAATGACGTCGTTGAATATGCTTGGGTAGGTGCTCATTGGTGTTGGTTTTGATTTGGTTTTGATTTGGTTCACGCAGATTTTTCACGGATTCATCCGCAGATTTTACGCAGATTTTTTTCAGGGCATCTACTTAGGTGGACATAACCTTGCACTAATGTACAATTTTTGTAAATACATAGCTTATCGTGGGGGTTTTTGGGCAGAAATCACATTTTTTTGTTTAACTTTGGAAAGAAAAATGGTAAAAATGGGACTTGTACACGCAGATATAGAACTCATCAATGGGGATGATTGGGCTGATTTCCGACGCAAGCGGATTCCAGAAACTGAGGTCAAAAGAATGACTGTCAATATGAATGTAGATTCTGGAGCATTGATGATGGCCATCAATGAAAGCATTCAAGGGCAATTGGGATTGGAAATAGTGGAAGTTCGTCGTGCACAATTGGCGGATGGATCTTTTATCGAGCTACCCGTAACCTCGCCTATCGAAGTGCGTTTTGCCAACCGGCGTTGCACAACCCAAGCGGTGGTTTTGCCAGGGAGTACACAGCCCTTACTCGGCGCTATTCCGATGGAAGATATGGATGTGTTGATTCATCCAGCCAAACATGAATTGGTGGTTCATCCGGATCACCCGTATATTGCGCAATTTGCGATGCGGGGATTTGAGTAAGGTGATTATAAGATGAAATGGCAACAAAACAATCCTACGTCAACCAACTTCGCCACCATTACGAATCCTATTTTGGTACCACAGGCCAAGTGCAAATTCTTGGAAAAGGCCCAGTTGAAAAGCTCCATCCTGATTTCTTTGTTTTAGAAATCCCACCAAATCCTCGGTACAAATGTTGGGTATATTGCTCGGTGGGTATGGCTTTGGATCAGGATGATGATGGTAGGATTGAGTTGTTTGTTTTTTCTCCTAGCGAAGATTCTGCTTTAGTTGAACTGATTACGGTTTGTGCATCTTTCCATCGCAATGAGCATCCACTTAATCTTCACCACACGGTCAACATTGGCAAACCCTGGCTGAATCAATCCGCGTGTGACCATGCTTTTGTTTCTTTACCTTATCTGGATGGGGAAGCTTTGGAGCTTTTCCAGTTTGAAGACAAGACTGTTCATTGTTTCTGGTTGATCCCGATTACCAAACAAGAAAGAGACTATAAAATTGAGGAGGGTTCTGAAGCGCTTGAGCAATTGTTTGAAGACAAGGGGGTGGATTATCTGAACCCTCAGCGAAAATCATTGGTGTGAAAAATCGACAGGTGAATAATGAGTCCCATTCGTTGGGTTGATAAGGGGATTTTAGGACAAAATATCGAACGTTAAGCTTCCCGAAAAAGCGCCGCTTAGGAAGCTTTTTTGGGAAGCGATTGTTCGCTGTTTTTTATACGGTTTGGTACAAGTTTATAGCGGGCAAAAAAGATATTTGTGTCGCAAAGAACGATAATCAGATGTTCCAGTTACGCTTCCAAGCCTCTGAACGTACTTGTTCCAGTGTGCGCGGGTTACCTTGCCAAATGCCGAAGAGCTCCCTCGGGTCTAATCTTTTGTCGCCTTTGGTGATGACTTCCTGTCGTTTTGGCGATGCCTCTTTTATGTTTATGTTTTTGATGTTCAATTCTTCAGCGGAAAGGGTGTACATAGACATTGACTTTTAACGCAAGTTAGATTGTTTTACTGATTTTGCCAGTAGAAATTTGTATCTTTAAGATGTTTTTCCAAGGTAATATATCTAGAAAAGTCCTAAAATTCATCACATATGGCTGTGTTTAACCTAAATGTCAATGGAAAAAAAGTGACAGTTGATGTAGAACCGGATATGCCCTTGCTGTGGGTCATCCGAGATTTTGCTGGACTGAAAGGCACCAAATTTGGTTGTGGTATGGCACTTTGCGGTGCTTGTACTGTTCATCTCAATGGCCAACCCATTCGTTCCTGCCAAACTCCTGTCTCTTCTGTGGCCAAAAGTGCCAAAATTACCACCATCGAGGGCATCTCTGATGGCAACCAACTACACGCGGTACAACAAGCCTGGGTAGAGGAGCAAGTGCCTCAATGCGGATACTGCCAGTCTGGCCAGATCATGTCGGCAGTAGCGCTGCTCAAAACCACCCCAAACCCCACTGATCAAGACATCGATACGGCCATGAGTGGCAACCTTTGCCGCTGTGGAACCTACGACCGCATCCGCAAAGCCATTCACCGCGCAGCAGATTTGTCCAAAACCAGCAGCAATACCTTGCCCAAAGCCGGCAAAGTAGGTGGCAATTAATTCCTCACCCTCAATTCAATTTAACATGACACCCAATTCCAATAGTCGTCGCGAATTTTTGAGGCTAAGCAGCTTGTCCGGTTTGGGCTTGATGCTCGGGGTCTCCTCATTTGCCAAAAATGCCTCGCTGGTCAAACTTAGCGCAGAGGCCATTCAACTCGAAATCAACCCGTTTATCATCATCGATAATCTGGGCAACATTACCCTGGTCAATCCTCGCCCGGATATGGGGCAGGGTTCTACCCAGGCCGTGCCTTCCTTGCTGGCCGAGGAGCTGGAAGTAAGTCTGGAAAAAGTCAAACTCATTCAGTCTGATGGCAAATCTAAGTACGGAAGCCAACTTTCTGGTGGCAGCAGTAGCGTACGCGAACTTTGGGAACCACTCCGCAAAGCGGGTGCTGCCGCTCGTGAAATGCTCACCGAAACCGCCGCCAAACGTTGGGGTGTGCCTGTATCCAATTGCTACGCCCAGGATGGCCGCATTTTGCAGCGCAATTCGGACAAGAGTTTTTCTTATGGTGAATTGGCCGATGAAGCCGCCAAACTTCCAGTGCCGACCAATCCAATGCTCAAAGACCCTAAAGATTTCAAAATCATTGGCAAAAACAAGCCTCGCCTAGATGTGCCTTCCCGCGTAACGGGTAAAGCCGTGTTTGGTCTAGATGTCGAATTGCCAGGCATGGTGTATGCCGCCATGTTCCATGCGCCCGCCATTCACAGCAAAGTCATTTCAATTGATGACAGTGCTGCGCTGAAAGTTCCCGGAGTTATCAAGGTGATGAAAGCTGAACGGGCCATGCCTCACCGTACCTCTGAAGCAGTAGCCGTAATTGCTACCAATTGGTGGGCTGCCTTGAAGGGCAAAAAAGCCCTCAATGTTACCTGGGACAGCGCTGGTCTGGAGAAAATGACTACTGCTGATTACTACGCCAGAAGTTACGAAGCTGCCAAAGCGGAAGGCATCAATTTTGAAGAAAAAGGCGACATCGATCAGGCCTTGGCACATTCCGGCAAGACAATCGAAGCCATTTACGAAACACCCTTTTTGGCACATGCTCCGCTTGAACCAGAAAATGCTTTGGTGCACGTGAAAGACAATGGCGAGGTAGATGTATGGGCGCCGGTGCAAGGCCCCGATCAAGCTTTGGGAAGTGTGGCCGATTACTTGAAAGTAAAGCCAGAAAAGGTCAAAATCAATGTGACGCTGTTGGGCGGCGCTTTTGGTCGCAAAGCTTACCTCGACTTTGTGCTCGAAGCATGCTTTTTGTCCAAAGAACTGAAAAAGCCGGTCAAGCTGATCTGGACGCGGGAAGACGACATCACCCAGGGCCCCTACCGCCCAGGTATGTTGAGCGCAATGAAAGGAGCCGTGAATGGCAAGAAAATCGCGGCTTTCCACCACCATGCCATCGGAGAATCCATCAAAGGACAAGTATTCAAGTTCCTTCAGGATCACGAAGTAGACGATTGGGTTACGGGCGAATTGAGCGCCGAAAACCATAAATACGACATTCCTACCTGGAAACTGAGCTGGACGAATGTCAAAACCGACATTCCGATTGTTTGGTGGCGTTCGGTTTATGCTTCCAACTTTGCTTTTGGCCAGGAGTGCTTCATGGATGAACTGGCCAATGCGGCTGGAGTGGACCCTATTGCGGCTCGGATGGACATATTGAAAGATGACCGCTTCAAAAAAGTGCTGGAAGTATTGTCTGAAAAAGCCAATTGGAAAGAAAAACTCCCTGCTGGTCAAGGCAAAGGTGTGGCCATTTTCAAGAGTTTTGACAGCATCAGTGCCTGTTGTGTAACGGTGTCCAAACAAGCCAGCGGCGGCGTCAAGATAGAAAAGGTAGTTTCGGTGATCGATTGTGGATGGTATGTCAACCCTGACAACGTCAAGGCGCAAACCGAAGGCAATATCGTAATGGGTATTACTGCTGCCGTAAAACCTGGCATCACTTTTGCCAATGGGATGGCCGAACAAAGCAATTACCACAACTACCCAATCATGCGCATCAACGAAGCGCCAAAGATGGAAATCCACATTGTAGACAGTGGCGAAAAACCAGGTGGAGTAGGGGAACCCGGACTTCCTCCGGTAGCACCTGCTTTGGCCAATGCCATATTTGCAGCAACGGGCAAGCGTTTGCGCAAATTGCCAATTGATCTGAACGAGGCGTAGATCTATCATTCCGCTGGCTTAGAACTTAGTCCTGAGCCAGCGGATACTTTTTGATTCTATTGTGATGAAAAAACGTTATCCACGCACTTTATCTTCTGGCGCCAACAATACGGTGATCGCCATTTCTGAAACCGAAGCGGGCAAACTCTTTCGGGAGGACACCCGGTCTGACATCGGATCAGAGGCTGATAAAATGAAATTTGCCAATCGAATCAACGATCTGGTGGTAAAATTCATTCGCCTGGAAGAATTTGCCGAAAATTCCGAAATGTTGGTGATGGAACGTTTGTATCCCTTTGATTTTCGGGCGTTTGAATACGAAAGAAGAGAATTATTTTTGGATGTTTTTGAGGATGAATTGCATCAGTTGCACCGTGAAGGTTTTGTTCATCGAGATTTGCGCCAGCCTTCCGACATGCCAGGTCTAACTTTTGACAATATTTTTCTGACTCAAACCGGAATCCGCTTGATTGATGTAGGCATATCTGCGTTGCAGCAACAAGTTGGACAAAAATTGTTCAACCGTTTTGTGGAACAAGAATTGCTGGAATTGGAAGCATTCAAAGTTTTTTTCTTGTCCAGATAATCTAAATTCATCAACATATTCTACAATACGCCACTTTCATACAAATCCTTGTGTCTTATTCCCGCTCATTCTCCATATCTGGAAATTCCGCAGGCTCATAAAATACTGGCGGCAAAACCGACTTATCAGCTATTCTTCTGGAATCATATGCTACCACAGAGCGGTTGGACAATTGGAACGATCCTCTTGCTTCGGATAACTTTCCTGCCTGTACATCGGCATAAATGGCAGCGGCCCGTTCTCTTGATTTACTCATGGGCAGAATGCTACCATCTGTATAAGTCTGACGTACATTTAGATAAGCTTGGATCAAATCCTTCTCGTTTTGATCCGTATACATGCTTGGATTAGAAAGCCCCGTTTGTTGTATGGCCAATTCCACACAAGGCTTGATCCAGGCTGGACGGTTTACGTGGTTGTCCAACAAAAGGGCTACACCGTAAGCCGAAGTAATTACTGTATTAAGTGGATTCCCAAATACTGCGTAACTGGGTTTCCAGTAAAAATTTTTCAAGCGATCCAGGGCGTGTTCAATTTGCACGGCTTGAAAATCAGGTTCTTGCAATGCTCTCCAAAAGCGGAATCCCCAGGCTGGATCCCGGAATTGCTCCTTGGCCTGAGGGGAATTGACCGTAAACCCATTCAGCGTAAGAAACCCATAAGTCGTATTGGTGTCTTTACTTACATCCAAACCAATGTTACCAAAATGTTTGCGGTAAATATCCGAAAACTGATCCCGAAATTTCTTCAGCAAAGCAGCCAATTCGCCCGCTTTGTCGTCTCTGCCCAGGGTCCACTGGTAAGTACCGATGCTCAAAACACCTTTGTCGTAGGTGTTGATGGCATCCATTCTACCTTCATTTTTGCCAATGGATTCCATGACTTGGAGGGCAGAATAGGTCAAATCCAGTTCTACCAGGCGCTCTTTGTTTTGCTCTACAAAATTGACCAAGCCATTGAATCCTGGGGTTGATACCCCAACCGGCTGGTGTTTGCGGAATTGAATTTGACGGGTGCCGTCAGATACAACGATGGTTCCTCCTAAATCATTAATTTGTAGGCCGTTGCCTAATACTGGGTTGGTGTTGTTTCCCGGATTGGTGCCAATTGGAGGGGTATATGGAGATGGGTTGGTATAGCCATTGTTTCCATTGTTGTTATTTCCAGGATTGTTTCCATTGTTGTTTGGCCAGGAGTTGTTGCCTGTTGTAGCAGGATTGTTGTTGATTTTGCGCAAGCCATCCCCGTACAGTTGGTAAAGGTCAGCCAGAATGGCTTTGGCCAGGGTTTCGGTGAGTTGATACCCATCCGCGCTTAAGCCCTTGCGCATAGCAAAATTGCGCAGTGCTTCCTGGATAGAAATTCCAGTTATGCCCAAGGTATCCAATAATGATTTTAGCTCCTGGTTATTGCGGTCATTGGGATTCTGGATGTTGATCTGAGAATACTGATTGCTGGCAATGATGTTTTCCAATATTTTTATACCCGATAAGCCATCGTGGCGATCAACCATGGTCGCGCCCAAAAAAGGAGTGATTGCTCTTCCTGTAGAATCGAGCCGATTGCGTTGGGCAAAACTCACCACCGCTTTTACAACCTCTTCTCCAAAATAATCCGTAGAAGCATTGGGGTTGCTGTTTAATTCGGGTGTAAACCCCAGCTCTTTCAACATATCGCGGAATACCAGTACGTATTGGTTGCGTGCATTTGCACTCAAAAACTTGCTGATGGAGTTGGTGCGGAGCAAGTCGCGAATCGCTTCAATGTTGGCCATGTGATGAGGGTTTAAAAATTACAAAACATACTGAACGTTCAATCTACATAGATGAAGTATAAAAATGAGCTTTTTTTTCATAAAAACAAAACGCGGCAACAATTGATTGCCAATTGTTGCCGCGTTGGGATGCCCCCAGGACAATTGTCGAGGGGTATGTTAACGTACAGACTCCACGATGGTCTTGAACGTATCGGCATGATTGAGTGCCAAGTCCGCCAAAACTTTACGGTTCAACTGTACATCATTATTGGCCAAGTGGTGCATCAAGCGGGAATAAGATACGCCATACTGACGAGCACCTGCATTGATACGGGCAATCCATAGACGGCGATAAGCGCGTTTTTTGGCTTTGCGGTGGGTGTAGGCATAACCCATTGCCTTATCTAAGGCGTTTTTGGCTACGGTCAACACTTTGGAGCGAGCACCAAAGAAACCGCGCGCACCTTTCAACACTTTCTTGCGGCGAGCCCTGGAGGCTACCGCGTTCACTGAACGTGGCATAATTATTTTTTTTAGTACAATACAGAGATCACGCGCTGGGTGATGCTTATTCCTGTATTCTCGTTAAAAAAGATCGCGGAAAAATCCGGGATTAAGCTTTGCAGAGCATGCGCAATACGCGCTTTTCTTCTGCGTCACATACAAGGGTGGAGTCGCGGTGGGCCAACTTTGAGCGTTTGCTCTTATTGCGCATTAAGTGCGAAGTGTTGGCTTGAAAACGCTTCACCTTGCCTGATCCAGTCACCTTGAAACGCTTCTTGGCGCTGGAATGAGTTTTCATTTTTGGCATGGTCTTTCAAATTTTACGAACGAGGTGCAAATGTAGGAATATGCGGCAAATTTATCTAGCTTTTACTGAAAAAAAATTCTGTTTATCCCCTGATTTTAGATAATCCTCATAACCAATACAATTCGCTCAGGATTAATTTTGTTAAATGACTGATCTTAGGCATTTCGAAATCAAGGTTATCGCACAAAGAAAATTTACATTTGTACAAACATTATTCCCATGAATCGACTCGCGAAAATAATAGTACAAAACCTGGGTTTATTTTTGATTTTTTTCAATTTCACCCAGATCCATTCTTCCGCCCAACCTTCCGAATTGTTCATTTCTGAATACATTGAAGGCTCCACTACCAACAAAGCGCTCGAAATATTCAACGGCACAGGAAGTACCCTCAATTTGAATGCCTACGTATTGCAAGTATACCTGAATGGAGCCACTTCGCCTACCTCATCACTGGCTTTGTTTGGATCCCTACCCCCTGGAAAAGTCTTCGTAATTGGCCGCACTGATGCCGATCGTGTCATCATCAATGTCATGGACATTGGTTCCAACGGTTTGATGAACTTTGATGGAAACGATGCAATTGTACTGCGTAAAGGTGGCGCAACTGGCCCAATAGTGGATGTCATCGGTCAAATTGGAGTAGATCCTGGCATTGGATGGAGCAATCAGGAGGTTTCAACCAATGATCGTACCCTACGCCGCCGCAAAGACATCTGCAAAGGTGATACCGAGGGCAGCAATGCTTTTGATCCCGCTGCTGAGTGGGAAGTTTTTGCGGTCAATGCTTTTGATGGATTGGGCAAACATGCCGTAATATGTGGACAAACCGACTTGGTACCGCAAATTTTGAGCGTACTACCAGCCAAAGCAGCATCCGGAATTGCGGTAAATGCCAATATCGTCATTGAATTTAGTGAGCCAGTAAAATTGAATGGAGATTGGATAAAGATTATCGGTTCCAATAGTGGCTTGTACACCCCTTCCAATGCACGCATCAGCATTTCAAATGCAGGAAACAGTTATACCCTTGACCCTAAAACCAGCTTCACTGCGGGAGAAGTCATTACTGTACAAATTTTGGCCAAACAAGTGCAAGACGAGGATGCCAATGACCCTCCCGACCATTTGAATGCAGATTACTCCACTTTCTTTACCGTCATCAGCACCACTACTTGCAATACCCCCGCTACCAGAATTTCGGATATTCAAGGGTTGAACGCAAACTCTCCGCTGATAGGTCAAATTGTGGATGTAGAAGCGATCGCCACAGGTGATTTTCAGGATGCTGAAATTGGCAGCTTGTTGGGCTATTTTTTGCAGGAAGAAGAAATCGACTATGATGAGGAAGTGCACAGCTCGGAAGGGCTTTTTGTGTACGCCAATAATTTTGGTTCAAAAGTAGCGGTTGGAGACCGCGTCAGAATCAGGGCTCAGGTAGATGAGTTTTTTGGCGCAACGATTTTATCCAAAATCCGCGACGTGAAAGTTTGTGCAACCAAATTGGAATTGCCTTCGCCAATTGCGGTAACCTTGCCCTTGGATTCTGCCACGGCATTGGAAACCCTTGAAAACATGCGGGTCACTTTTCCACAAAAGCTAACCATTGTGTACAATCACGGATTGGGAGAAACAGGCGATCTCGTTTTGTCCTCTACCGGCATTCAATACCAGTACACGGAATTTAATGCACCCAATACTGCTGAATTTACGGCTTATCAGACGCAAAAGTTTGCAGAGCGTATCCTTCTTGATGACAAATTCAACGGATTATACCATACCCCGGTGTACCACCTTCAAGCCAATGCAGGCAATATGTTGCGCCTGGGCAATTCGGTTACTAACCTGAATGGAATCATAGATTACAGTAACAATGGTTTTCGCATCCGACCTACTGCTCCGGTTGTTTTTACCAACGACAATCCTCGTACTGCCCCTCCAAAACTTGCAGGAGACTTGAAAGTGGCCACATTCAACGTACTCAACTTCTTCAATGGAGATGGATCAGGTGGAGGCTTCCCAACCAGTAGAGGTGCTTTGAACCTGCCTGCCTTCCGCCTGCAATTGCGCAAAATAGTGAGTGCAATCAGTAAACTGGACGCAGATGTACTCGGACTGGAAGAGATTGAAAATGAGGTTTTTGGCCCTCAAAGTGGCATGCAGGAATTGGTAGACTCACTCAATGTAGCCAATGGCGCCGGGACTTATGGATTTGTAAGCACCGGAACAAAATTCGGTGCCGATCAGATTATCGTGGCCATCATTTACAAAAGAGCTAAAGTTTCACCTGTCGGTAATCCGGTGTTTTTGAAATCCAACTCCGGTATTTTTCTGCAAAACCGCTTGCCTTTGGCACAAACTTTCGTGGATCAGCGCGGCGAAAAATTCACCTTGGTGGTCAATCACTTGCGTTCAAAATTGGGTGACGGCACGGGCCTAAATGCCGACATACTAGACGGTCAGTCCGCTTTCAATCAAGTGCGCGTGGATGGTTTGCAGGAAATCCTTACCTGGGCACTGGGTGATCCCACCAATTCCAACGATCCGGACATCATCATGCTCGGAGATTTCAATGCTTACGAGCAGGAAGACCCCATTCGCCTGATGGAAGCTGCCGGATTTGTGAATCTGGTTCCTGCCGGGCAAAGCAAAGACTTCAATGGTTTCCTGGGCGATTTAGACCACATTTTTGCTTCTCCGAGTATGGCGAAACAGTTTCTAGGCGGTGCAAAATGGAACATCAACTCGGTTGAATCCCTAAGTCGCTTTGAATACCCTGCCGCAGATCTGTTGCCAGGTACTGCTGATGACCCCATTGGCGATGAATTTCGCAGCTCGGATCACGACCCGGTTATTGCTGGCTTTACCTTGGGTTTTACCCGCAGCATGATCAATGGTGTAGTTGCTGCTCGCACTGGGCTACCTTTGTCAAATGTCCGTTTGGTTTTGACAGGCACCACTCGGGCACAAAATCTTACGCTGCCCGATGGGCATTTCGTATTTACTAATCTTGATGCCGGAAATTATACCCTTACCCCTGAATCATTGGACATTAATACGGTTGAAGGGATCAGTACCCGGGATTTGATCGCTTTGCAGCGGCACATTTTGAGCATTGCTCCGCTACAAAATCCCTATCAACTACTGGCCGCAGATGTCAACAACTCGGGATCGATCACTGCATTGGATCTGGTGCTAATGCGCCGCCTGATTTTGGGATTGGATAAAAATTTCAAAGCCGTGCCGAGCTGGCGCTTTGTGGACGCTGGTTATGTTTTCAAAAATCCTCAAAGCCCCTGGAAGGAAACATTGCCATCGCAAATAAAATTGACTGCGTTGAATGGTGCCGCCAAGCTGCGTTTTGTAGGCCTAAAAATGGGCGATGTCGAGTAATTTTTGGCTCAAACTTACCGATCAAGTTACAATTGTCTTCAGGATTTTTATCTTTGGTTTTACACTCGAACAAGTAATACATTCATGGCGCAAACCGAACAATACAGCGCATACGACGTACTCAAAATTCCTGATTTCCGGAAATACCTGCTGGCGCGAACCTTCATTACCCTTGGCATTACCATTTTGGGCACTACAGTAGGTTGGCAAGTATACGAGATCACCAAAGATCCGTTTTCACTTGGGTTGATCGGTTTGGCCGAGTTTTTACCTTTTTTGGTAGTCACACTGATCGGTGGCTACATTGCCGATATTTTTGATCGCCGCAAGATCATGCTGACCTGTTTGTCCTTGTATTCCATTTGTGCGCTAGCACTTTATGTGTTGACCCACCAGTACAGCGTGGTTTTTGATTGGCACGGCGCCACTCCGATATTCATCATCATAGGGCTGACGGGTTTGATCCGGGGTTTTATGAGTCCTGCCCAAACCGCTTTTGCGTCCCAACTGGTACCCCCTCAATTGTACATCAATGCAGCTTCCTGGACTACCATGAGCTGGCACCTTTCCTCGATTGGTGGCCCGGCGGTTGGGGGGGTGCTGTGTGCTTTAAGCAAAAGTGCCTGGCCCAGTTACGCAGTTACAGCGGTATTGTCTATCGTGGGATTGTGTTTGATTCTGCTTATTGCCAGCCAGCACGTAGCCAAAGCCAATGGCGAACGAACTTTGCCAAAGGAAGGATTCTTGGCAAGTGTGCGTACTGGTCTGAATTTTGTATTCAAAAATCAGGTCATTTTGGGCAGTTTGGCCCTAGATATGTTCGCCATTGGCTTTGGCGGCGCGGCTGCCCTGTTGCCCGCCTTTGCCAAGGATGTACTCGAAGTTGGCCCGGAAGGCTTTGGAGCACTGCGGGCAGCGCCAGCGCTTGGGGCCTTTGTGATGGCATGGATTCTGGCATACCGACCACCTTCGGCCAATGCTGGACGCTGGTTGCTGGTCGCCGTGGCGGGATTTGGAATTTGTACCATCTTGTTTGCTTTTTCCAAAAACTTTTGGTTTTCGATGTTCATGTTGGCCGGAACTGGCTTTTTTGACAACATCAGCATGGTGATTCGGAGTACAATTGTCCAATTGTTTACCCCCAATGAAATGCGCGGGCGGGTTTCGGCAGTGAATTCATTATTTGTAGGTTCTTCCAACGAGTTGGGCGCTTTTGAATCAGGTTTGGCCGCAAAACTGATGGGGCTGGTTCCTTCAGTGGTATTTGGGGGCGGTATGACCCTGCTGGTCGTACTGGTGGCCTGGTGGCGGGCACCCAAATTGCGGGATATGGATTTGAGATGAAATCAATTTAAAACCGGATAGTATGAAAAAAACATTCAACACTTTGCTCCTCACCTTTGGCCTGGTGATGGGGTTGACCGCCCAAACGCCAAAATTGAGCGCTGAAAAAATTGCAGCACTCAAAAAGGAGGTGGCTGAAAAGGTACAAAGCCGCGCCAAACTGGCTCAGGTGATTGTGGACAAGGTCTTTAGCTTTTCCGAACTGGGTTTTCAGGAGATTGAAACCTCCAAGTATCTGACCAGCGTCCTGCGTGAAAATGGCTTTGTCATTGAAAACGGCATCTCTGGTGTACCCACTGCCTGGATGGCGCGCTGGGGCAAGGGAAATCCGGTCATTGCGATTGGTAGTGACTTGGATTGCATCCCCAAAGCGTCTCAAAAGCCTGGGGTGGCCTACCATGACCCAATTGTTGTAGGCGCACCTGGCCATGGCGAAGGCCACAACTCGGGCATTCCGCTCAACATCATTGCGGCCATTACTGTGAAAGAAATCATGGAGCGGGAAAAAATTGAGGGAACACTGGTACTCTGGCCCGGGGTGGCCGAAGAATTGGTGGGCACCAAAGCCTACTTTACCCGTGATGGTTATTTTGACAAGATCGACGCCTGTATTTTCACCCACGTGGGTAGCAACCTGAGTGTTTCTTACGGTCAGGCTTCGGGCACAGGCCTGGTTTCAGTGGAATACGAATTTGAAGGTGAAGCTGCCCATGCCGCCATGGCGCCCTGGCGTGGCCGCAGTGCACTAGATGCTGTTGAGTTGATGAGCATCGGTTGGCAATACTCTCGCGAGCACCTTGATCCACTGCAGCGTTCACACCACGTGATCAAAAATGGTGGCGACCAGCCCAATGTGGTGCCTTCGAAAGCCAGCATCTGGTTCTATTTCCGGCACATCACTTACCCCCAAATCATGGATTTGTACAAGCGTGCCAACCGCATTGCTGAAGGTGCTGCCTTGATGACGGATACCAAATTATCTTCAAGAATTTTGGGCTCAGCCTGGCCCCGCCACTTCAACCAGGTGATCGCAGAAACGATGTACGAAAACATCAAAAAAGTAGGCTTGCCCAGCTGGTCGGAGGCAGATCAAACTTTGGCACGAGCCATTCAAAAGGAAGTGAAATCTCCCCGGGATACCAACGGGATGTCGAGCAAATTGGATACCCTTGGGCAGCCAGTGCGCAACCCCATCAGTGGCGGTTCGGATGACATTGGCGACATCTCCTGGAAATTGCCTACGGTTACCCTGAGTTACCCTTCCAATATCCCTGGCCTGCCGGGGCACCATTGGGCAAATGCGGTAGCCATGGCAACGCCCATCGCCCACAAAGGAGTGGTAGCTGGCGCAAAAGTAGAAGCCATGACCCTGGTTGATTTGCTGCTCAAGCCAGAACTGATCACCAAAGCGAAAGAATATTTCCGCACGGAGCAGGGCATGAAACAACAATACGTTCCAATGGTGAATCCTGGTGACAAGCCAGCGATTTACCTGAATACGGAAATCATGGAGGAGTTTCGCCCAAAGTTGGAGAAATTCTACTACGATGAGAAAAAGTACGGCAGCTACCTGGAGCAATTGGGGATCAAATACCCGGTGGTGAAGAAGTAGTTTAAGGTCAAATAACCAGCAACCAATATCCAATGTATGTGAATTGGGTATTGGTTGCTGGTTTGTTTATTCTGTTACAATTCAGGCCTCTAAATAATGAACCTCCGCGACTTTCCGCAATTTTTCAGCGGCATATTCTGCGGTCACGTCCCGCTGTGGCTCGGCAAATAATTCGTACCCAACCATAAATTTCTTCACAGTGGCTGACCGCAACAATGGGGGATAAAAACTCATGTGCCAATGCCAGGCCGGATGTGCTTGCCCATCGGTGGGCGCTTGGTGAATCCCCGCAGAGTAAGGAAAAGAAGTCTCAAACAAGTTGTCAAAACGAATGGTAAGCGCTTTCAGGATTTGGGCAAAAGCTGCTTTTTCAAGCTCTTTCATCTCCGTAATGTTCTGCATCTGGCGGCGTGGGATGAGCATGGCCTCGTAAGGCCAGATTGCCCAAAAAGGAACCAAGGCTACAAAATGGTCATTCTCCTGAATGATCCTGTCCTTTTCGGCTAGTTCCTGGGCAAGGTAATCACCCAGCAAGCTGCGCTGATTTTCAGCCCAATATTCTTCCTGTTGAATGGTTTTGAGTCTGATCTCCTGAGGAACGGTAGATTGTGCCCAGATCTGCCCGTGGGGGTGTGGGTTGCTGCACCCCATGATATCGCCTTTGTTTTCAAAAATCTGCACGTGATTGATAAAATCGATGCCCCCCAGTTCCTGATACTGTGCTTGCCACAATTCGATTACTTTGACAATGGCTGGCAATTCCATTTGGGGCAAGGTCAGGCTGTGATCGGGTGAAAAACAAACGACTTTACAAATCCCCCGTTCTCCTTGGGCTTTAAGCAACCCATGCTGGTAAGACGCATCGGATGAAACTTCCAAAAGAGCAGCAAAATCATTGGTAAAAACGAAGGTGTCTGGATAAGTCGGATTTTGAAAACCACCTGCTCGTTCATTGCCTGGGCAAAGGTAACAAGTAGGATCGTAGGCAGGTTTTGGGACGCTGTCCGCTTTTTCTAATTTGCCTTGCCAGGGGCGTTTGGTGCGGTGTGGAGATACCAAAACCCATTCGCCAGTAAGGATGTTGAAGCGGCGGTGGGGATGCTCGTAAAAGTCTAAGGTTTTCACGTTTATTTGTTTTGTACGGTAAAAATAAACAAGCTCCGCTGGAAATCGCTTTTTTATCCCAATTAGCGGGACAATTCTCCCTCACAAATGTGTGCGCTTCCGAGGTTTCTTTTACATTTGAAGTCCATATATTGCGAACATCAATATCCATCCCTATGAGTACCTTTTTCGAAAAACGCCTGGCCCAACTGCAAGCCAATCATGAAAACCTGATCAATAATCCGAATGCACCAGTTGAACCTGGAAACGGCATTTTTGAGCGCTACAAACACTCGGTGCTCACCGCAGCACATACCCCCTTATTCTGGCGTTACGACTTGAATCCCCAAACGAATCCCTTTTTGATGGAGCGTTTTGGCATCAACGCAGTATTCAATGCCGGAGCTATCAAGTGGGAAGGTAAATACCTGGTAGCGGCGCGGGTGGAGGGCATTGACCGCAAATCGTTTTTCGCCATTGCTGAAAGCCCCAATGGCATTGATCAATTCCAGTTTTGGGATTACCCGATTACCATGCCAGAAACCGAAGATCCCGATACCAACGTGTACGATCTGCGCCTGGTAGCCCATGAAGATGGCTGGATATATGGCCTGTTTTGCTCCGAACGCAAAGACCCAAGCGCACCTGCTTCGGATACTTCTTCCGCGGTAGCTCAAGCGGGTATGGCCCGTACCAAAGACCTGATCAACTGGGAAAGACTTCCAGATTTGAAAACGCCTTCGCCACAGCAACGCAACGTGGTATTGCATCCTGAATTTGTGGATGGCAAATATGCATTTTATACCCGTCCTCAAGATGGGTTCATCAGTACTGGAACCGGCGGCGGCATAGGTTTTGGCTTGGCCGAAAGCATGACCAATCCCGTTGTGGCCACCGAAACCATCGTACATGAACGGCAATACCATACGGTTTATGAGGTAAAAAACGGCCAGGGCCCTGCGCCAATCAAGACGCCACAAGGCTGGTTGCACCTGGCCCACGGGGTGCGCAATACTGCGGCGGGCTTGCGTTATGTGCTGTACATGTTTATGACCGATTTGCAGGACTTGACCAAAATTATCCATCAGCCTGCTGGTTATTTTCTGGCCCCAGAAGGAGAAGAAAGGGTAGGGGATGTATCCAACGTAGCTTTTTCCAATGGCTGGATTCTGGACGATGATGGTACTGTGTTGATGTACTATGCTTCTTCGGATACCCGCCTGCACGTGGCCACTTCATCCGTGGAGCGATTGGTCGATTATTGCATCAATACGCCAGAAGATGGTTTCCGTTCCGCAACTTCGGTGGAAACCTTGAAAGAAATCATTCGCAAAAACAAAGCATTTTAATGGCCATCGATCGAGCTTTATTGCAATCCTACCACGATGAACTGGAACAGGAGTTGGAGGAAATCATGGCCTTTTGGATAAGCAAAACCATTGATACCCAGCACGGTGGTTTCATTGGAAAAATGGACAACCAAGGCCAGGTGGACTCCAATGCACCCAAAGGTCTGGTGCTCAATGCCCGGATTTTGTGGTCATTTTCGGCTGCATATGCCAAAACGCAGCAACCTAAGTATCTGAAAGCCGCGAAGCGCGCTTATGAAACCCTTACGGAGCAATTTTATGATGAAAAATACAATGGTTATTTTTGGTCGATCAGTCCTGATGGAAGTGAAGCGAATACCCGCAAACAAGTGTATGGTCAGGCATTTGTGTTGTATGCACTTGCAGAATACCATCGGATAGTGGCAAACGAGTACGAACAAGTTGTGGTGCTTGCTCAAGCCGGATTGGTTTTTGGATGGATTGAACTATTCAGCTTTGATCAAACGCACAATGGCTATTGGGAAGCACGAGACCGGGATGGTTCTGCATTGGAAGACATGCGCCTCAGTCCACGCGATCACAATGACCCCAAAACCATGAATACCCACCTGCACATTTTGGAAGCGTATGCCAATTTTTACCGCATGTGGCCAGATCCAAGTGTGCGCCAACAATTGAACAACCTGATCGATCTTTTTTTAGACCGCATCATCGATCCATTGAACCATCACTTGATTTGTTTTTTTGATGCAGAATGGAAACCTTCTCCTTCAGAAGTATCCTATGGCCACGATATTGAAACTGCCTGGCTACTCTTGGAAGCAGCAGAAATTGCCCAACATCGGGTAGAAGATGCGCTTAGAATGGCTGTACTGGTGGCGCATGCTGCGAGTGAAGGCTTTGATGCTCAATTGGGCGCACTACTATACGAAGCCCATTTGCCTGAAAAACACTGGTGGGTGCAAGCGGAAGCGATGGTTGGATTTTTGAATGCCTGGGAAATCACTCAGGACGATGATTTTTTCAAAAAATCATTATCTTGTTGGACTTACATCAAGCACCAAATCAAAGACCATGAAAATGGTGAATGGTTTTGGGGCATCGATGCCAATGACAATGTGATGGCTGGGGAAGACAAAGTTGGATTTTGGAAATGCCCATACCACAACACGCGAGCTTGTTTGGAAATCATGCGCAGAACGAGCCAGTACATCAGTAAGTCAAACTAAGTCAAATTAAGACTTTTTCATACTTTGCAAATAATGTGTTGCCAGCCGTGAGTGGGTAACCCCGCGGCTGGTTTTCATCATATCGATATACTGTCTCAATTCCTACAACTTCCGATCTACCATTTCGTAAATGGCGATGGCCATCAAAATGGCCTCTTCTTCTTTGGTGAGGTCGTTGCGTACAAAATCAAAACAACGCTGACTCAGGGTGTCTTTTGCCCCAGGTTTGGGCATCACAATATTGCCCACAGCCCGACCCTGGATGACCATTTCCATTTTTTGTGGTTTGGATTTGTCCAACTTTGCAATCGTTTTTTGGCTGCGTGAACCGATCAATTCACCCGTTTTGTCCATGTACGCCCCCACAGGTTGCTGATCAATGACCAGGGTTGCCTCGTTGCCTTTGATCCAAAACAGGTATTCATGGTTGTAAGATTTTGCAAAAAGCAGAGAATCTCGTTTGTTGGACAAATATTTGCGGTAATAATAGGCTACTGCAGGCTCCTCGAAGATGGTTACAAATACTCCTCGATGATCTTTGGTCACGCGTTTTTTGATCGTGGTATCGATCTCTTTGGAGGAAAGCGATTCCAGATCTTCCATGCGCAATGGGGCCAAATCAGGCATGGAATTCAGCACATCCTGTCGAATGGCTTTAAGGTCGGCCTGAATTTTTTTATCTCCTGGCTTAAAATTGGGGAAGCTTTGCGAAAACAAGTAAAAACCTGCTCCGGCTACCATTATTGCTGAAATTGCGAGAATGCCCATTGTTGCTTTAATTTTTGAATTTTGGGTTAAACACAAATGCTTACCTAGCTGGCAAAACTTGTGTAAAACCAAACCTACTCGGTTCGTCCTGCCTGCACATCCACCTTGATCCCGTATTTTTCGGGGGCTTCCAATTGGAGCAGTCGGGTTTCGAGTGCAATTTTATCCGCTTTAGTCAAGATCACCAAATCTGAGTGGCAGATTTGTACCAATTCGGCGATAATCTTTGTCCGTTGTTCCCAAAAAGAAGGATTTGACTGAGTGATGTCATCAACGCAACGATTTTTGAGCAAAATAAGATCAAGCTCGAAAGGTGTTTTTCGACGATAGAGGGCATCCAACTGCTGGATTGTTCGAAAATGCAGACCACGACCCAAAAGGCTGCTGCCCTGGCCCAGTTCAGTTTCGATGCGGTAGGGTGGAATAAGGTATTCGATGCTGTCTTGCGGAAATTGTTGAATGCACCAATCAAAAAAGGCATCATCCGCCTGACCTTGGGTTTGTTGCGCTTTTTCTCTGAACACCCCAAAATGGGCAAAAAAATGATACGCATCGCCGATGTTGCTCATTTGGGGGACAACCCCAGGCAAAACCACGGGCATCCAAAACAGGTTGGGTAGCGTATAGGTCGGATCAACTGCAACGGCAAAGGAAGTGTGCAAGGCCAGGGAGTCTACAATTTCTCGAAAGGCGTGGTAGGCTTGTGCCAGTTCACTGTCCGTTTTGGCGGCATCAAAAGCCTGCGCAAAGCGCTTGATTTTTTGCTGGAGTGACTTGCCAAACAAGGCAGCAAGGCGTTTTTGAGGCAATTGTGGCGCTGCTTCTCCTTTTTCATTGTACAACACCGCGCCATACACCCAACCTACTTCTCCGGTCTTGGTACGAACCTGCAACCAAGGCTCGACGTAGGAACGGCTTTCCAACCTCAATGGGGTAAGAAATGGACTCACTTGTTGCAGATCATACAGGGTTTCTCCGCGAGTCAGGGCTCGAATGGCGCGACCTTCTAAACCCGGACTCGAAAACAAGCGCAGGCCTGAATTGTAAACAGTGATTTGACGTGGGTCAGAAGGAAAAGATTGAGAATTGGATTGAGAACAGGAGATAAAAATGACCAATAGAAATAGGGCGAAAAGTGTATACAATGCCCTGGAATTCATCCACATGAAAGGAAAATTTTTGCCGTAAATCTGACAATAGAGATGGGGACAAAAGACAAAATTCAGTCATTCTACACCTGATCAAGTCGCACAGTAATTCCTGATGCCTCTCGTCCCCTCAATCACAACATATAGGAGTTGTTGCAGTAGGCAACAACTCACCCAATTAGCCTAAATAAGATCTCAAGTTATTGCGATTGTACGATTTGCGCAAGCGACGAATGGCGCGCTCTTTGATTTGGCGAACCCGTTCACGGGTCAAACCGTACATTTCTCCGATTTCTTCGAGTGTCAAAGGTTTTTGTCCTTCCAATCCATAGTAAGCAGAAAGCACTTCTACTTCCCGGATATTGAGGATCGACAAGCCTTGCTTCACTTCGTCTTTCAGGGATTGTTCCATCAGTTTGGAGTCTGGTCCCAGATCGTCTTCATCGGTAATAACATCAAGCATGGTAGAGTCGCCTTCTTCGCCGCTCATCGGTGCATCAACACTGACGTGTCGACCGTTGCCTTTGAGCATGTTGGCCACTTCCTTGGGGTTCATATCCAACAATTCCGCCAACTCTTCGTTGCTCGGTTCGCGTTCAAATTCCTGGATAAACGTGAGGTAAGCCTCGTTGATTTTGTTGTATGAACCTACTTTATTTAACGGCAAGCGCACAATCCGGGAGTACTCCACAATTGCTTGTAAGATGGATTGACGAATCCACCAAACGGCGTAAGAGATGAATTTAAATCCCTTGGTTTCGTCAAAACGCTTGGCTGCTTTCATCAAACCTACGTTGCCTTCGTTGATTAAATCGCTCAACGAAAGCCCCTGGTTTTGGTATTGCTTGGCTACGGAAACTACGAAGCGCAAATTTGCACGGGTTAATTTGGCCATCGCTTCATCATCTCCTTGTCGGATACGGCGCGCCATCTCTGCTTCGTCATCGGCAGTAAGCATAGGAATTTTGCCGATGTCATTCAGGTATTTGTCCAGGGCCAAACTTTCGCGGGCCGTAATCTTGTTCGTAATTTTAAGCTGACGCATAACTTAGGAAGTTTTGGAATTTGATCCTAACAGGGGTTAATTTTAAATGGTTAACAAAAAGTAAAAATGCAGAAGGATACAAGGAGTTTGCTGACCACTTTGTACCGGCTTCCCCTTATCATACGCTTTCTTCTTAAAAATAGTTTCAAAATTTGAGAAAATCTTGCTTTTATGAGAAAAAAATTGCAAATCAGGGGTTTTTTCTGCACTACATCGGTTTAGACGCAAAATTTACGCCAAAGGTTATGGGGAAAATGAATAAAACTTAAGGTTTTCGGAAGTATTCCGACCAACAACAGTTTATCGCCTATTGATTAGATCAAGATTTCGACGGATAAGTCTGGTAGATTTTGGTTTGATTACCTCGGGCAATTTTCTTTATCTTTGTTTGGATTCCACCAGCACAACTGCGAAAGAACCAATGAAAAGTTTCAATACTTCCGGGCCTAATATTCCAATTCAGCATTATACGCTGCCACGCAAACCCTTGATTGCGCAGGGGCTAGACCTGGTTCGCAATAGCCGTTATTTCACCATTTGGGCGCCTCGCCAAACCGGGAAAAGTACTTATTTCAAACTCCTTATTGATGAGTTGGAGCAAGATGGATTTCAGGTCATTCAACTGAACGTTGAAAATTATAAAGAAGAAACCCTAGCAGGGCTTTTAGATACACTGAGTAATTTATTGAATCAAAATGGGATCTCAACACCAGCTTTTGATACATTTGCTCGATTTTCCAATTTTTTGCAAACGATAAATGATCGTCGATTAATACTCATCATTGATGAAATTGAAGGCTTAAACACTGAGTTGTTTGGCCAGTTTTTGCACACTATTCGGTCGCTTTATCATTCGCGAGAAACGCATTGCCTCAAAAGCACCATTCTTGTTGGTGTTTCCAACATCGTTGGGGTAGTGAGTGACAACGCCAGCCCATTCAACATTGCAGATAATTTGCCCATACCTTATTTCACGGAAACAGAAGTAAATGAATTGCTCGCTCAACATACCAGCGAAACCGGACAAGTTTTTGAACCTAAGGTAATCGATAAAATTTATGAAGTAACCGCCGGACAACCGGGCTTGGTCAATGGATTTGCCTATCAATTGTGTACGCGCCACCCCAAGAAACCAGTGCTTGAATACCAGGAGTATTTAGCAGTAGAAGATTGGTACTTGACGGAGGCAATTGATAAAAACGTAGCCAATATTCTCAATAAATCGGAGGAGTTTAGACCATTTTTAGAATCTCTCCTGTTTACGGAAGCTGAAATCACTTTTCGCATCGATCGGGAAGCCATTAAGGTACTTCATACCAATGGCATCTTACGGAAAGGGGAGAGAGGCAACGTAGAGTTTTGGGTGCCCCTGTACAAAAAACGCCTCTACGATGCATTTTATCCTTACACCAATGGCGAAACCAAAGAAATCAGCGCTACACTCAATACCTTCACTTTTTTCAATGCGGAGGGGGAGCTGGATATCCCCAAACTGATCAACCATTACAAGGCCTACGTGGCCAAACGGGGGTTTAAAGTTTTTCTGGAAAAAAACAAAAAAGGCCAATTGACCATCAAAGAAGCAGGCCTGATTTATAGTTTTGAAACCTTCCTCGCTGCTTTTGTTACCGAAGCCGAAGGCCGCAGCTACCGCGAAGCGGATGCAGGATTGGGTAAAAGTGACCTCATTGTGTACCTAAATGGCCACGAGTATTTGTTTGAAACCAAGAAGTACTATTCACCAGGCAAATTTAGCAAAGGCAAAAAGCAGTTGGCGCATTATGCCCGGGGCTTAGGGTTGGATAAGGCGATTTATCTGGTGTTTACGCCACGCCATATCGAGTACCCAGAAGATGTGCAGGAGGGGATTGAGGTTCACGAGGGGATAAACATTATGGTGTATTTGATGGCATATGACGAGGAGAAGGATTTTTAAGACCGGAAATTAAAAAGCCTCCTGCCCAAACAAATGTGCAGAAGGCTTTTTTAAATTTCAAATCAATGCTCTAATCTTGCTTGTCTATTTTGGACATTGGAAATTGAGTATTGGCTATTGGAAATTGAAACGATTAATCCCGGTTGCCCCAATTGCCACGGTCGCCGCCGCCGCCTCTGCGGTCACCACCACGGTCGCCACCGCCACCACGACGATCTCCGCCGCGGTCGCCGCCACGATCACCACCGCCGCCACGGAAGTCGCGTCTTTCGCCGCCACCGTTGTCGCCGCCGCCATTGTCTTCCATTCCTGGAGGTCTAGGCAACAAAGACTTGCGAGACAAGCGCATTTTGCCGGTCTTTTTGTCTACTTCAACCAGTTGGACTTTGATCTCGTCGCCTTCTTTCAGTACATCTTCCACATTGTCGATGCGGGTATGGCTGATTTCGGAAACGTGCAACAAGCCACTCTTGCCATTGAAGTCAACAAATACGCCGTAAGGCATTACTGATTTCACCACACCGCGGAATACATCCCCTACAGTTGGGTTGAATGTGATGCGGTTGACCCATTCGATGGCTTTATCGATGGCGTCTTTATTGGAAGAAGCGATGGTCACGTGACCTTTGTCGCCTTTCTCTTCGATGTTGATTTGGGTGCCAGTAGAAGCCTGGATTTCCTGGATCACTTTGCCTCCTGGGCCGATCACCGCACCGATGTAACTCTTATCGATGATGATCTCCACAATGCGAGGTGCGTGTGGCTTGTAATCTTCGCGAGGTGCTTCCAGGGTCTTTTTCATCTCATTGAGGATGTGCAGACGGCCTTCGCGTGCCTGATTGAGGGCACGAATCAGCAAATCGTAAGGCAAACCATCAATTTTGATGTCCATTTGACAACCAGTAATGCCGTTTTCGGTACCGGTTACCTTGAAGTCCATATCGCCCAATGCATCTTCGTCGCCGAGGATATCACTCAGGATGGCTACGCGGTCACCTTCTTTGATCATCCCCATGGCAATCCCGGATACTGGCGCCTTGATTTTGATCCCTGCATCCATCAATGCGAGTGTACCCGCACAAACCGTTGCCATGGAAGAAGAACCATTGGATTCCAGAATATCGGATACAATTCGGATGGTGTAAGGCAAATCAGCGGGCAACACTTTGCGCAGTGAGCGACCTGCCAGGTTGGCGTGGCCTACCTCACGGCGGCCTGGGCCACGTGATGGTTTCACTTCACCTACGGAAAATCCAGGGAAGTTATAGTGCAGAATGAATTTCTCGTGGTAGAGTTCCTGAGCGTTGTCGATCATTTGCTCGTCCGTCTTGGTACCCAGGGTCAAAGATGTCAATGACTGCGTTTCACCGCGGGTAAAGATGGAAGAACCGTGAGTAGAAGGCAGGTAATCTACTTCACTCCAGATTGGGCGAATTTCACTCGTTCCCCGACCATCGAGGCGAATGCCATCCAGGATAACTTCTCGAACAGTTTGCTTCTTTAGCTTGTCAAAATAGCGCTTGAAAAATGGCTTTTTCTCAGGCCAGGTTTCTGCGCCATAAGCTTCTGAAAGAGTGGCTTCAGCTTCTTTCTTAACCTCTTCAAATTTCTTTTTGCGGGCATTTTTTTCAGATGCGCTACTGGCTACAGCACGGATTTTGTCTACAACCAGTTCCTTGAGTTTTGCCAGCACTTCCTCGTCTTCAGGAAGCGGTGGAACTTCACGCTTGATCAGCGCTTTGTCTCCTACCAGTTGAGCCAACTCAAGTTGAGCATGACACTGTACTTTTATTGCTTCATGGGCAAGACGCAGGGCATCGATCATGGATTCTTCATCCATTTCATCGGCCTCACCCTCTACCATCGTGATGTCTTGCAAGGTAGCACCGACGATCAAATCGATGTCGGCATGTTTCAATTCTTCTTTGCCCGGATTGATGACAAATTCGCCATTGATGCGTGCCACCCGAACTTCAGAGATGGGACCCTGAAAAGGAATGTCTGACACACTCAAGGCAGCCGAAGCCGCCAAGGCTACGAATGCATCAGGCATGGTGTTTTTATCAGCCGAGATCAAATTGATGATGATCTGGGTTTCATTCATGTAGTGGTCAGGGAAAAGGGGGCGAATTGCTCGGTCTACCAAACGAGAACAAAGGATCTCGTAGTCGGAAAGTTTGGTTTCGCGCCGGAAAAAGTTGCCGGGAATTCTACCTGCTGAAGCAAATTTTTCTTGATAATCCACCGATAGTGGGAAAAAATCTTGACCAGGTTTGGCTTCTCTGTCAGATGTAGCAACAGCAAAAATCATGGTGTCGCCGCAACGTACTACTACCGAGCCATCAGCTTGGGTAGCCAACTTACCAGTTTCGATGGTCACCTCGCGGCCATCAGGTAAGTTAAAAGACTTCGTGATTGGAATCTGTTGTCCCATAAATTGGAATCGCTTTTTGAATATGTCTTAACCTTCGTGTATCCGTGTTGGAAAGTTGTGCAGTAGGGAAGTAGAGAAGGGGAGTATTGAAATTTACCCAAAACAAAGAAAGCGTTCCCGATAAGAGAACGCTTTCTTGTCGTTTGGGATTACTTACGAATGCCCAGTTGTTCGATTAGCTCGCGGTATTTCACAATATCTTTTTTCATAAGGTATTGCAACAAACGCTTTCTTTTGCCGACAAGCATCAACAAGGTGCGCCGACAAGCGTGGTCTTTCCGGTTTTGGTTCAGGTGCTTGGAAAGCTCCAGAATCCGGTAAGTAAAAAGTGCCACTTGGCCCTCTGTTGAGCCTGTGTTTTCAGCGGCTCCCCCGTACTGAGCAAAAAACTCAGCTTTCTTCTCTTTTGTTAAGTATACTGCCATTGTGTTGGAATTAATACCGTTAGTGATTTCAAGAATCAGTTACAGCGCCGCAAAGGTAAGACTTTTGCGGGAAAGAAAAAATTAATTTTTGATCCAAATTATCCGGCAATCACATTCGCTTCCCAGGTAACCTTTGCGGTTTTCTCCAAAATTTTGGTGACTGAGCAATATTTTTCCATCGACATGTCTACCGCGCGTTTGGCTTTGTCGACATCTAAATCTCCGTAAAGATCAAATTTTACGTGAATGTCTGTAAACAAAGAGGGGATTGCGTCTTTTTCGCGTTCTCCCTGCAACGTGATTTTGATGTCTTGCAGGGGTTGGTGCATTTTGTTCAAGATATTGATCACATCGATGGAACTGCAAGCCCCCAGGCTGCTCAGCAGCATTTCCATCGGGCGCATGCCTTTGTTGCTGCCGCCGATGGCTGGCGATCCATCTGTTTCTACCGTATTTCCTGATTCATTGGTTGCCCGCAGGTGAAAAGCATTGTCAAGGCGTTCAATATTTATTTCCATTGGATTGGTATTTTAGGGGTAGTAACGTAGAAAAATTAACTTCCCGATTTTGGGTTTTGAATAGGAAGTCGAACGGTTCATTTCAAGTGAGCTTCCTATTCAAAAGCCTCTAAAAAAATCGGGAAGTAATTTTTTGCGTCATATTATGTATTAGAATTTTTCTGAGCCCGGAAGCGCCACATTGGATACATTCCAGGCTTGCGATGGCCGCGGACTGGCATCAACTTTGGCTTCTGGTGAAAACAAAAAACGGCGAATGATGGAATCAATGCGTTGAAATTCAACCAAAAAACCATCGTGGCCGTAGATGCTTTCCAGCACAGTATATTTGGCATTTTCAATACCCTTGGCAATGCGCTCCTGCTCCCGGATGGGAAACAACAGATCGGATTCAATGCCGATAACCAGGGTATTGGCGCGGATTGCCCGCAATGCATTGTCTACTCCGCCTCGGCCTCGGCCAATATTGTGGCTGTCCATGGCTCTACTCAGCGTCAAATAAGAGAAAACATTGAAACGCTTCCAAAGTTTTAATCCTTGATAACGTTGATAAGAACTGGCGCGAAAATCATCTAGTTTATCGTCTGCATCAGTTTGGGACAGTTGATAGGTATCGTAGCTGCGGTAAGACAGCATGGCGATAGACCGGGCGGTTTCCAGGCCTTTTTTCCCTGCTTCGGAATTGCCCTCTTCCAGCAAGGTATCGTCTGCATAAATGGCCATACGCTGCGATTCGTTGAAGGCGATGCCCCAGGGAGAATGTTGGGCATTGGTAGCCAATAGCACCAGGTTGTCGAAGCGTTGGGGTTGCAAGATGGCCCATTCCAGTACTTGCTGGCCACCCATTGAACCGCCCAGGGCAACGTGGATTTTTTCGATGCCCAGTTTCTCGCGCAGCAACTCATGCGCAGCAACCATATCGCGAATAGATACCAGAGGGAAGTTGTTTCCGTAGGGTTTTTGCGAAGCGGGATTGATGGTACCTGGTCCGGTGCTGCCGTAACAAGAACCCAGCATATTGGCACACACGATGAAGTATTGCGCGGGATCAAACAATTTACCCGATCCGACCAAGCCATCCCACCAATCAGCTGCTTCCGCATTCCCGGTCAGGGCGTGACAAACCCACACTACATTGTCCCCCGCAGAGGAAAGTTCACCATAAGTGTGGTAAGCGATTTCGATTTCGGGCAGCGTGGTGCCACATTCTAGATGAAAAGGTCGCGTGACCTTCCAAACTTTGGGTGATTCAGCCATGAATTTTAGCGATTTTATAGGCCCATTAATGGCGGGATTTGGCACCGTTACTTTTATGAGTGATGAGTTATAAGTTATGAATTATGAGTTGCGACTTGACGAAAAGTCTTTCATAACTCATAACTAATAGCTCATCACTCACAACTCGTATGGTTGCCAGAGGTTCATGGAGCCCGTTCTCTCCCCTCTTCTGTATAAAATCACACCTTACTTGCAAGAAGTGATTGAGCGGGCAAAGTTATAGTGTGCTTTGGAATTTTCAAACAGCAGGATGTAATTAGATTAAATAATTGTTAGTTCTCCTTCTGGGCTTGTTAAATTCCGCAAGTCGCTGCATATTTACATTTTGTCTGAACGCTGAAGGATTTTAACCGATGAGCAACCAAAGAAGAGTCATCTTTATCGATAACACCTACCCCTTTCTTTTTCAACGCCTTACAGAGTTGGGTTTTTCTTGTGAAGCGCATTACAGCACTCCTCGGGAAGAACTCTTGGGTCAACTGTCAGACTGCTTTGGTCTGGTATTGCGCTCTCGCCTGCGAATAGATGCAGAAATGTTGAACCAAGGAAAAGAATTGGCCTTTGTAGCCCGCAGTGGGGTAGGGTTGGAGCACATTGACCTCGAAACGGCTGCTCAATTGGGCATTCAAGTGCTGAGTTCACCCGAAGGCAGCCGCGATACAGTGGCCGAACACGCCATCGGAATGTTGTTGATGTTGATGAACAACCTGGGGCTGGCCGACCGCCAAATCCGCGAAGGCAATTGGGTACGCGCCGCCAATCGGGGCATTGAAATCAAAGGCAAAACCATCGGCATCATTGGGTATGGCAACATGGGTTCAGCTTTTGCCCAAAAAATCAGGGGCTTTGGTGCTCGTTTGATTGCTTACGACAAATTCAAAACCAATTATGGCGATGATTTGGTGCAGGAAGTTGAGCTGGAGCAAATTTGGAATGAGGCGGACATAGTGACTTTGCACATCCCTTATTTGCCTGAAAACCATTACTTCGTCGATGACGCTTTTTTACAAAGATTCAAAAAACCGATTTATTTGGTCAACACTGCCCGCGGTACGGTGTTGAATACTGCCGATCTGGTGAAAAACCTGCAATCGGGCAAAGTGCTTGGAGCAGCTTTGGACGTGTTTGAGTACGAAGAACAATCGTTTGAAAACCTCAAACCCGAAGATTTACCCGAGCCGTTTCAATACTTGTGCCGTGCCAATAACGTCATTTTGACGCCCCATTTGGCCGGAAGTTCGTTAGAAGCCAATGAAGGACATGCGCGGGTTTTAGCTCAAAAAATCGAAAAGTTATTCTGTTGAGTAAAGCAGAAAAATTAACTTTCCGATTTTAGGTTTTGAATAGGAAGTCGAACGGTTCATTTCAAGTGAGCTTCCTATTCAAAAACCTCCATTAAGATCGGGAAGTAATTTTTTGCGTCATACTGAGAAATATGCAGCTGTTTTCCAATACAGTCGAAATACCAGGCAAACACGACGTCGTCTACAACCTGATGGAGATAGCGGATGGGGTGTATTTGCCCAATGCCTATATTGTCAGTATTGACCACGACGGCTTTTTTGCACACATCCGTCAAAAAGCCCTGGAAGAAACCATCGTTTCCTTCAAATTGGAATTGGATCACATTCGGGCTAGACTCTTTGCCATCATTGAGGAATTGCAGCCCAAAAACCTCGAAAAAAAATACAGTCCACCCAAAAAGAAAGTCAAACCGCTCGAAGAACTCGTAGTGGATAAAGACATCCAAACCGTTTTGCTGGGCTTTATCCACCGCAAACTGGACGAGCTGCTGAACCTGGTGGTTGAACACCGACTTCCCTTGTCCTGGAATGTAGATCGACGCGGCCTCGTGAAGGACTTTATGATGGAATTGTCGGATCAAGATGCAGAACTCGATGTCCATTTGTTTTTCAAAAAGACCCGCGATAGTGTGTTATACCGCTTCCAACTCAGCGAAGGAGACGGCGAACCTTGGGTGTTGAGTTCCAAAGACGTGGTACCGATTACCAACCATCCTGCCTGGCTGTTTGTAGATTACCGCTTGCACAAGGTCGGGGCCATCAACGGCAACATGGCCAAACCCTTTCAGCGGCGCGATGAAGTGATCATTCCGGCCAATTCGGTAAAGACTTATTTCCAAAAATTCATCCTCAAAGTTGCCGAAAAAGTAGACATCGAAGCCGAGGGCTTTGACATCGTGGTTTGGGAAGAGCTGAGCGCTTGTGAATTGGAATTGGTGACAAGTGTATTCAATGGCGAATGGGTATTATCGGTAAAAATGGTGTACCCTCAAGTTGTGTTCAACTGGAAGGAAAAAAGAACCAAGCGCACCACCCTGGAATTTGGGGAAAACGACGTGCGCATCCACCAAGTGCGCCGCAACCTGGAGCAAGAAGGCAAATACATCAAGTCTTTGAACACAATGGGTTTGCACAACCCTGAAGCAGCCTATTTTACTTCAGTTGAAGAAAACCGTGATCCATTTCAGCTCCTGAATTGGCTGATAGAGCAACGCGCTGCGTTGGAAAAACTGGGGTTCAAAATTTGTCCGGTACTGCTAGAAGAAAAACTGATTTATGCTGCCAAGGCCCAACTGAGCATCCATTCCGAGCGCATCAACGACTGGTTTGACATTTATGGCGAGGTGAAAATCGGTGAATTTAGCATTCCGTTCCTGTCCCTGGCGCGCAACATCCGCGAAGAAAACCGCTTCTACCTCTTGCCCAACGGCGAATACTTTGTGATTCCCCTCGAATGGATGGCAAAATTCCGGGCCTTGATGCAGTTTGCCCGCAAAGAAGGCAATGCTTTACGACTCAACAGAAGCCAATATACCCTGGTTGACGAGCTGGGCATCGACCAAAAATCTGGCCCTGAAGAGGATGCCGTCGACCTGGCTGATTACATTCCCGGGCCAAAATTGAAAGCCAACCTCCGACCTTATCAACTCGACGGCGTGCGTTGGCTCATCAAGTTGTACCGCAACGAATTGGGCGCTTGCCTGGCCGACGATATGGGCTTGGGCAAAACCTTGCAAACCATTGGGGTGCTGTTGTATGCCAAAGAACAAAAAGCGGCCCTGCCTACCACTGCCTCGACTGGCAATCAGATGGACTTGTTTGATACAGGCGCAGGAGACGAAGAGTTTCTCCAGGCACTGAATGCCTTGATCATCTTGCCCGCCTCCCTGGTGTTCAACTGGGAAAGTGAACTGCGAAAATTTGCACCCAGCCTCACGATCTATAAGCATGTAGGCCAACGGCGGCACGATGATATCCGCTTGTTGAAGCGCTTTGACGTCATTTTGACTACCTATCAAACTGCCTTGCGCGATGAGAAACTGCTGATGCAGTTGGAATACGAATACATCATCCTCGATGAAAGCCAGCAAATCAAAAACCGGGAGAGCAAGATTTTTCAATCGATTCACGAGTTGCGGGGAAAACACCGGATTTCCTTATCGGGTACGCCGATCGAAAACTCCCTGAGCGACATTTGGGCGCAGATGCAATTCATCAATCCGGATTTGTTGGGCAATTTTTCTTTTTTCAAGCGGGAATTCATCACTCCAATCGAAAAACACCAGGTAGAAGACAAAAAAATCCGACTGCGCAATTTGGTCGCGCCTTATTTACTACGCCGTACCAAAGAAGAAGTGGCCAAAGACCTGCCCCCTCTGACTACCCAGATTTTTTACTCCGAAATGACTCCCGAGCAGAAAAAACTCTACGAAAGGGAAAAAAGCGCGGCCAGGAATTTCTTGTTGGAAAACTACGATGCCAACAGCCCCCAATACCGGATTCTGGTCTTGCAATCCCTGACCAAATTGCGCCAATTGGTGAACCATCCGCGCTTGATTTCGGAGGAATACACCAAAGAAAGTGGTAAGTTCAACGATATTCTGGAACAATGGGACACCATCCGGCGCAGTAACCACAAGGCTTTGTTTTTCAGCTCTTTTGTGCAATACCTGAGCTTGTTTCGGGAGGAATTCCAACAGCGCAAGCAACAGTTTTCCTGGCTTACCGGCGACCTTACGGCCAACAAACGGGTAGAGGAAATCAAGAAATTTGAGGAAAATCAAGATGTGCAGTCTTTCCTCATCTCCATCAAGTCGGGCGGAACGGGCCTCAACCTCACCGCTGCCGATTACGTCTTCATCCTCGATCCCTGGTGGAATCCAACCACCGAGCAACAGGCGATAGCCCGTGCGCACCGCATTGGCCAGGAAAAAAGTGTAATCGCCATCAAATTCATCACCAAAGACAGCATTGAAGAGAAAATCCTCAAGCTACAGGATAAAAAATCCCGCTTGGCCGAAGACATCATCGAAAATGTCAACCGGGCTGATTTTACGAGAGGGGATATCGAGTTTTTGTTGGAGTAACTCACATTGCTCATGCACCTTCGAATCCAAACCATTTTGCTTCAGTTTACATTTGAGTGTTTTAGGTCTGACAAAATCAATAAAGACTTAATGATTGACTACCCGCACACATTTTAACCGCAGAGTAACGGAGTTGGCGCAGAGTTTCGCGGAGTTTTTTTAGTATTGAAGAGGTTGCCACCTGCGGTGGCTGGAGATCGTACTCCAGAAGGATTTTGCCAAAATCAAGAATACTACTTAGACGTTTTTAGGTCAACGAACCAAACTTCAACAACGGCGACCTCCGCGGCCTCTCCGCACCGAAGGTGCCTCTAAAAAACTCCGCGAAACTCTGCGCCAACTCCGTTACTCTGCGGTTAATTACCTAATGTGAGGGTCTATCCCTCCAACCCCCTAATCACCCCATCCTCCACGACGAACCTGCGGTAATCCACTCCAAATTGCTGGATGATTTCCGCAATCCGGGTTTCGTGGGTATCGGTGATGAAAATCTGCCCAAACTGGCCTTCGGTGAGCAAGCGCAGCAAATGGGTTACCCTTTGGGCATCCAGTTTGTCAAATAAGTCATCGAGCAGCAAGATGGGCGGTACGGATTTGTTTTGGCGCAGCATCTCGTATTGCGCCAGTTTGAGGGCCAATAAAAAGGACTTGAGCTGCCCCTGAGAGCCGAATTTTTTCAAAGGATGTTCGCCAAGGCTAAACACCAGGTCATCGCGGTGGATGCCTTTGGTGGTGCGCTGCAAAAACAAGTCCTTCTGGCGGCTAGCCACCAGTAGCTCTCCCAAATCATTTTCCAGCAATTGCGACTCGTAGGTCAATTTCACTGCCTCTTTTTGGCCAGAAATGTATTGGTGGGTAGACTGGAAGATGGCGCTGAACTTTTGGGCAAATTTTACCCGCTGCTCCAGGACATACAAAGCCGGATCGATCAACTGCTCGTCGTACACATCCAGCAAACTCAAACTGCCACTGTTTCTTTCGGCCAGGGTTTTGAGCAAAGCATTGCGCTGTTGCAGTACCTTATTATAGGTGATGAGTTCGTACAGGTAGCGCTGATCCAATTGGGATAAGGTGTTGTCCAAAAAACGACGTCGCTCTTCGCTGCCTTCCCGGATGAGTTGCACATCATCCGGGCCGATGAATACTACTGGCAGCAAACCAATGTGTTCCGCCAGTTTAGCGTAACCCACATCATTGCGTTCCAGCTCTTTGAGTTTGCGGGGAATGACTTTGGCAACGATCTTTTCCTTTTTTTCCTGTAAAATAAAATGTCCTTCAATGCGAAAAAACTCCTCATGGTGGCGGACGATTCCGTTGTCGGCCAGGTTGAAGTGGCTTTTGGCCATGCACAAATAATAAATGGCATCGAGCAGATTGGTTTTACCCATGCCGTTGTTGCCAACGAGGCAATTGAGCCGATTGGAAAAATCAAGCTTTTGATTTTCGTAATTTTTAAAATTCGCTAAAGCAATGCGTTCGAGATACATTGGGCACAAACTTTGTCACCTGAACAAAATCGAATGAAAGTTGAAAACCTTCTCTTGATTCGGGCGTTGAAGGTAAAAATAAAAATCTGCCGAACACTTTTGTTGGAAGATATATATTTGCCTTATCTTTAGCTCAACTATTATTAATGTACAGCGAATTTTCGCTAAAACAGTGCACATGGATTCGGTTGTAGACAAGAAAGCGTCAGCCAAGAAGAAAAGCAATCAGGTTACTTACAGCAAAGAGCAGTACCTCTTTTGGTACGAGTTGATGCTCCGCATCCGCCGCTTTGAAGAGCGCGCGCTGATGATGTATGGACAGCAAAAAATTCGTGGATTCTGTCACGTATACATCGGACAGGAAGCGATTGCTGCAGGTATTGAATCAGCGCTTACCAAGCAAGATGGCATTGTAACTGCATACCGCCAGCACGGTATCGCCTTGGGCCGTGGTGTAACTTCACGGGAAGCAATGGCTGAATTGTACGGCAAAGCAACCGGGATTGTCAAAGGCAAAGGAGGCTCCATGCACTTCTTTGACGCCCGTAACAAATATTTTGGTGGCAACGGTATCGTTGGCGCACAGATTCCAATCGGTACGGGTATCGCTTTTGCCGAAAAGTACAAAGGCACTCAAAACCTTTGTGTGACCATGTTTGGCGACGGCGCATCTCGTCAAGGTGCGCTGTACGAGTCGTTCAATATGGCCATGACCTGGAAATTGCCCGTTCTCTACATCGTGGAAAACAACGGGTATGCCATGGGAACATCGGTAGAACGTACTTCTAACGTAGAAGAACTGTGGAAAATCGGTTTGAGCTTTGAAATGCCCAGCGAATCAGTAGACGGTATGTCACCAGAATCTGTACACGAAGCCATTTCAAGGGCTGCCGAGCATATCCGCGCTGGCAATGGGCCTTATTTCCTCGAAATTCGGACTTACCGTTACAAAGGCCACTCCGTATCCGATCCAGCCAAGTACCGCACCAAGGAGGAAGTACAAGCTTACCAAGATCGCGACCCCATCAAGGTGACCGAAGATAAAATCATCAGCGGTAAAATTGCCACTGCAGCAGAAATTCAGGCCATCAAAGACCTGATCAAAGCAGAGGTGGAAGATGCAGTAGAGTTCGCAGAAAACTCTCCTTATCCTGATGCTTCAGAGTTGTACACAGACAATTACGTCGAATCAGATTACCCTTACATCAAGTATTGATCCAGGGATTTTCTATAAACAGATGAAGTGTACGGCGGTACCATTTTGGTTACCGCCGTATTTTTTTGCACTAAATAGGGGGGGAAACAAAACTTTATTTATTTTTGCCTCCCTAAAAGATAACCAGCTAACAAATACTTAAAATGGCAAAAGGAAGACAGGTGCGTAAAGTCGCTTCTTCTAAGGCTACGAATCGGCCAGAAGATGAAGTTTTGGTGGACATTGTGGAGGTACGCGACCGTGCACAGGACACGTTTAATCGTTTCCGTAGACCTTTGATGATCGCAGGTGGTGCCTTAGTGGTACTGATAATTGGCTTGATTGCTTGGAGAGTGTACATTGGCACCCAGCAAACCGAAGCAGTAGAGCAAATGCGGCAAGCAGAGCGTTTGTTTGAACGCGACTCTTTTGCAGTGGCCATGTTGAAGACATTGCCCGGAGGTTTCAAAGGATTTCCTCAAATTATCGAAGATTATCCAGGTACTCAATCAGCCAACCTCGCCAACTACTACGCTGGCGTTTGTTTGTTGAACCTGGGCAAATACGAAGCTGCAATCAGCTATCTCAGAGATTTTAGTGCCAAAGGCGAACTTTTACCCATCATGAAAAATGGTGCATTGGGTGATGCCTACTCTGAAATCAAAGATTTTGCTTCCGCAAAAAGCTACTATAAGAAAGCCGTCAGTGCCAAGGCCAATGAATTGCTTACGCCTTTTTACCTTAAGCGTCTGGCAATGTTGGCTCAAAAAGACAATGATTTTGAGGCTGCTCGCAAATACTACCAGGAACTGAAAGACGAGTATCCCAATTCAACAGAAGGGCAGGATGCTGAAAAATATTTGATCTATCTCGAAGGGAAATAATCTTTTCTGAGGATAATTGTGTTTGGGAAAGGTAAGGAGGCAATGTGGTTTCCTTACCTTTTTCAATTTAAAAAAACATACAAATGGCCAGTGCCCTGAAAAACTTGTCTCAATACGACGAAAATACCCTGCCCTCCGCAGAAACTTTGCGTTTTGGCATTGCTGTAGCCGATTGGAATGCCAAAATCACCCATGAACTGTACCAGGGGTGCCTGGATACCTTGCTCAAACACGGCGCAAAGGAAGAAAACATCCACGTAGTTCAAGTGCCTGGATCGTTTGAACTGACTTCGGGAGCAAGGCTTTTGGCGGGTGCCCACAAATTGGATGCCATTATTGCCATAGGTTGTGTTATCAAAGGCGAAACCAATCACAACGAATACATCAACAACAGTGTAGCCATGGGCTTGACCAACTTGAGCATTGCTACCAGTGTACCCTGTATTTTTGGTGTTTTGACCCCCAGTGATGAACAGCAAGCCATTGACCGTGCCGGAGGGAAATACGGCAACAAAGGTGTTGAAGCTGGCGCAACGGCTATTCGCATGGCTGCGCTTAAAATAGCTTTGCAAAAAGGGGATAAGTTAAAAATAGGTTTTTAAATACCCGACAATTTTCCGCCCCAAAGCGGCAATTGCCAGTATACTCATTCGCAATATGGAAGCTCAAACCATTGATAAAACCATTCAACTGAATACCATTCCTGAAGCCATTGAGGCGATCAGAAATGGAGAAGTCATCATTGTTGTAGATGATGAAGACCGGGAAAACGAAGGCGACTTTATTTGTGCCGCCCAAAGTGTTACGCCTGAAATCATCAACTTTATGGCTACCCACGGCAGAGGCTTGATTTGTACTCCCTTGGACGAACGCCGGGCTGATGAGCTTGACTTACCGATGATGGTTTCTTCCAATACCGCCTTGCACGAAACGGCTTTTACTGTTTCGGTTGATTTAATCGGCAACGGCTGTACCACCGGGATTTCCGCTTATGACCGCGCTACGGGCATCCGGGCATTGGTTAATCCCGCTACCAAAAGCACTGATTTAGCGCGTCCGGGGCATATTTTTCCTTTGCGGGCCAAGCAAGGAGGTGTACTTCGCCGGACCGGACACACCGAAGCCGCAGTTGATTTGGCGCGCTTGGCTGGATTTTCACCGGCTGGAGTACTGGTAGAGGTACTCAACGATGACGGTACCATGGCTCGTTTGCCAGAGCTGCTTAAAATTGCTGCCAAATTTAGCCTCAAAATTATCTCCATCGATGATTTGGTCGCTTACCGGATGCAAAATGAACGCCTGGTTAAAAGAGCTTCCTCTTTACAAATGCCTACCCAGTTTGGTACCTTTGAAGTGATTGCTTACCAGCAAGTTCCAGGGGGAGAAGTGCACCTGGCATTCAAGCACGGAGACTGGACTGCCGAAGAACCCGTTTTGGTAAGGGTACATTCTTCATCAGAAGCAGGGGATATTCTGGGTACACTTTTTCAGGATCATGGCATGCAACACCGTCAAGCCATTGAAGCCATTCAAAAGGAAGGGAAAGGATTGGTCTTGTTTATGCGCCAGGCCGATAAAAGCGATGCTGCTCTTTTGGAGGCCTTGCATCAATTGGAAAAACAAGGTGCAGAAGGCAAAGAAATGAAAATACCCGTGGAAATGACCCAACGTGATTTTGGGGTTGGGGCACAGATTTTGCGCGATTTGGGCGTATGCAAACTCCGCTTGCTCACCAATCATCCCCGCCGCAGAGTAGGGTTGATTGGCTACGGATTGGAAATTGTGGAAAACGTGCCGTTTTAATAACGCACATTACGCATTTTAACCGCAGAGTAAGGGAGTTGACGCGGAGTTTCGCGGAGTTTTCTTAGAAGCAGCACCTTCGGTGCGGAGAGGCCTCGGAGGTCGCCGTTGTTGAACTTTGGCTCGTTGACCTAAATCGAGTCCTGGTAGTGATTTAGGCAAGATACTGCTGGAGTACGATCTCCAGCCACCGCAGGTGGCAAACCTCATTAGTACTAAAAAAAACTCCGCGAAACTCCGCGTCAACTCTCTTACTCTGCGGTTAAAGTACTAAGTTGGAAAATCACAGCAGCGAAGCTGCCTGTGTCAGGTGAATTTAAATTACAGGTTGAAGCTAGCTAAATTTCAACCTGTATTTTTCTAAAATTTCGGGCAAAGCACCGTTTCATTGTCGTAATTCCCCAAGAAAGCCAGGGAGATTTCCAATGCGCCCAAGCGGCGACCAGAAGTATTCAGATTCCCCATCCGGGCATCGTAACTCACCCCAATCAGGAAGTTGCTGTACTCAATACCCGTCATCAAGATAATGGCATCCGGCGTGAATTTGTTGGTGAAATTGCGCACTGGACGAACCCAGCCTCCCACATGCAACGCCGTACCAGCGATGTCATCCAGTAAGAAACGAAAGTTCCCACCCGCGTTGACAGTCAGGTGTGGACCCTGAATGTAGCCCAATACCCGGGGCGAAAACTGAATCTTATCGTTGATGGGAAACTGCAAGTTGACGTATGCGGAATACTTGCGGAACAAGCGATTGTCGTTTTTGCGCTCTTCCACTTCTTCTTTGGCATAAAAACTCACCTGAGGTTGCAGCACGTGGTGCATGGCAGCTCCTGCAAAAATGGAAATTTTATTCGTGGGGGAGTAGGTATAGTTCAAACCGACAGCAATGTCTCCATACGCAAAGTTGTTGAACGGCAGTACCTCGGCAGATGGATCGGTATAGCCATCCTGACCGTTGAATTGGTCTTCAAAACTCAGGTTTTCGTAGTTGATGTTGCGCTGACCAATCCCAAATTGAACCCCCATTGACAGGAATTGATTGCCATAACGGGAAAGTGACTTGTGGTAAGCCCCCGAAATACCAATGGTGTTGGTGTAAAAATTGACAGATGCACTGCGGTCGTTCAGGAAGATCATCCCCAAACCTGCCGCATCCTTTGATCCTTTACCTGATTTGCCAACATCCAATCGAAAATCGGCTGCCGCTGAAAAAGTAGCATAAGGCTTATCCAGCAGGTTTCTTCCTTGATCGCGGTAAATGGTCGAAATCCGGTATTTACCATCAAAAGCGCCCGAAAGTGCCGGATTGAGGTAGAGCGGAGAAGCATAAAACTGGGAAAAGTGGGTGTCTTGTCCTTGTATTTTCAGCAATGTCAACAAAAGTGCCAAGACGGTAATACCGTAGTGTTTTCGCATAGGATTTTCTTTGAATTGGATGCAAAAGTACCGATTTGACGGAGTTTATTCCTATTTATGGCCGATAGAAAAGTTTTACAACCCACAATCACAACGGTATTAAGAACTTTTTATTATTTTTGAAATTCATGTGGTTGTAGAGATACAACCTGACAACCACCCAACATTTTTGCCTTGGAAAGCAAACGACACATCCACTTGGCCATTTGCCCCTTGAGTGTGGTGCCTGTGCGGCATACACCCTCCCAGCGCAGCGAGATGTCCTCGCAATTGCTCTTTGGCGAAACCGTGGAAGTATTGGAAGAAAAAGGCAAACTCTGGTGCAAAATACGCGCCACCAGCGACAATTTCATCGGTTGGGTCGAAACCAATCAACTCAAAGCGATTACGCCTTCTGAATTCGAAAGTTTCAATGCCCATTTTGCGTATAGCCTGGAATTGGTGCAACCCGTCATGGGAGCAGATCACTTCATTCCGATTACCATGGGCGCGCGTTTGCCCGAATACGATGGCATCCGCTTCCGGTTGGGTGAGGTTTTTTATACGTTTAGCGGCCAGGCGGTTGCCCCTGGTGATTTTCAAGCTACCGCCGATTTTATCCTCAAACTGGCCAAACGCTACCTGAATACGCCTTTTCTTTGGGGTGGCCGTTCACCTTTTGGGATGGACAGCCCCGGCTTGGTGCAAATGGTGTTCCAAATGGCTGGTTTCAAAGTGCCCCGCGAAGCGGCTGCGCAAATCGAAATCGGAGACACCATTGATTTCATCGAAAACGCCCAACCGGGCGATCTGGCTTTTTTTGAAAACAACCAGAGTCGCATCAGCCACGTCGGCATTTTGATGCCTGATTCCAAAATCATCCACTCTTTCGGCGGGGTTCGCATCGACAAAATCGACCATTACGGCATTTACGATGATGCCCGTCAAGCGTACAGCAAAAGGTTGCGGCTGATCAAACGGATTCTACCCACTGTTCCTCCCAAGAACAACGCTACGGATTTGCCCGAATTGGAGCGCAGCGGAGTACAGGCTGAGTTGTTCTGAGGTTGACTCACTGGAACCCTATGTTCCGGGGAGTAGCTTTGTTTACCTACCGTGGTATGTTGGTCAAGAATAAATAGAATTGAAGCTTTTTCAGTACTATTGTGCATACTTTTGCGTCTGTAGACGCAGAAATAATCGGTGCAGGTCGTGAGACCATGCACCAGTGTAATGCTATGAAAGTTAACAGGGGAATACTTGGGCTAGCGGGTAATTGGTTACAGGTTTTAATTCAACAAACGTGAAGATACAAATAGCGACAATACTGCTCGTTTTTTCGATGGCTTGCGGCCATTTAGTTGCTTTTGCGCAGCCTAAAAGTGACCTCAAGATCAATCCATTTATGCTGGTGGAAGGGCCAATGCCTTCATTGACGTATGAGCGCATTTATGGAAGTCGAACAAGTTGGGAAGTTGCCATCATGTTTAATCGAACCTACACCTGTACAACGGTCACCACAGGGGGGGATTGTATAAATTCTAGTCCGTATACCTACTTGGGAGGGTACGCAGCTTGGCGTTGGTATCCCTTTGGAAAACCTGGGACAGCGCGTTGGATTTTTCTGGGGGTAGCGGCAGCTTACGGTGGTGGAATATCCCTTCCCTATGATGTAAAAAACTTTTTTGACAACTATGCTAATGATCCACGATTTGTACATCTGCATAGCCACCGCAAGTTCATTCTAGGGCCAATGGGAGGCGTAAAACTTATGGAGGGCAGGCGGATTTCATTGGAGGGGCTGATTTGTTTTAGCCCGTATTACAAAAAGAATGAGGCTCCATTTCCACTTACGGGCATGGTCGGATTTGGCCTAAACTATCGCATGTATCATTAAAATTAACCCTAAATTCAATGAATTTGACCCGTTGGAACAACGTCTCATGACTTGTTCCCATTATTTCCGCGTCTTGAGACGCATGAGCATGCACGCTGGTATGAAAAAAGTACAAACCAGATAAGTACACTTGGTAAACGTGTAGAATAATAAAGCAAAAACTTTATGCCACGTTACCTTATCCTGGATCAGCAGGGTGGGATTGACAAATTTTTCGAATGAGGAATGAAGAATCCCCCCCCGGCACTTCGGCTTCGCTCAGTGACCGGCACTTCGACTCCGCTCAGTGACCGGTCACTGAGCGGAGTCGAAGTGCGTCATTTGCTCCAGCTCCTGGGGGCTAATGTTCAAAAAAGCACAAATGTCTGCGTCGGGCAGGCCAGCACTGCGCATGCGTTTGATGCTTTCGTAGATTTTATTTTCAGCTTGTTCGGCGCGTTGTTTCACTTGTTCATTCTCAAACCTCACTTCCTCCACGATCTGCCCCAATTCTTCAATTTCGCGTTCTTTGTCTTCCAATTCTTCGATGATACCGTCTTCTAGCTGCATTTTTTTCTTGATTTCAGGACTTTGATTGGCTTGCTGCAATTTACGAATAATGGAGCGGTATTTCTCTGGAAAATCCTCTTCGTTGACATTGAGGATGTGGTGCTCATTATCCGCTACGTTACGCTGGTCAAAGACGCTGAGTAAGATTTCGAGTTCGGTGCGCCGTTTGTCGGTCAGGTAAGGAATTTGGATGACGTAACTGTCCAGCGTCAAACTCTCGATAAACGACTCTTTGGTATCGATGATTTCATTGGTGATGAGATCCTGATATTGCCTACTGATTTTGATGGCACTGGCGGTGGTGTAATCCAGTTTGTGTCCCAGGAAATAGATGCTGATGATGGGTATACCCACCTTGCGGATGCGTTTGTTGATTTTTAGGCTGGTAATGTTCCTTTTATCTCCAAATTGCTCACCCAGGTATTTTCTAAAGCGGGTAATGTCGGTGGAGAATTTGGCTTTTTGGAGTTCAATGATGACTTGTTTAGTGCCTTCCGGGGTTTGGATATGTGCCGAAAAATCGAGACGATAAACAGTAAGACTGCTCTTGCTTCCCCTGCGTGACTTAATCGACTTACGGGGTTTGTCGATTTTCTCCTTGTCGATATCACTGACAAATTCCTGGGGTAAAAAAGTCAATTCTTCAATATTTTCGCCAATTATGGAGGAGAGCAAGAGCTTGGCGATCTTGGCATCTTCCATCAGGAATTTAAAAACCACATCGTAAATTGGATTGGCGATGAGCATTTTTTAACGCAATTTGTAGCAAAATTATGCATTTGGGTTGAAAAGTGCAACCAATTTGTAAAGAAAATCAGCATAAAAGGTCGCACTATTGCGGACAATTGTGGTACTGATTTTCCAACCTTAAAAAAATATTTCCCTTTTCAAACTTCTTGATATATGTCAAGAGCACCCACTGCATTTGCCCGCAACTTTGTATCGTTAACCAAAACAACGAGAACGATGAAAACAGTATTGAAACTCGAAGAGCTGGGCCTCTTGATCCTTTTTTCTGCCGTTTATTTCCTGTACTTTCAAGGAAGTTGGGGCTTGTACCTGGGCTTGTTTTTTGTGCCCGACGTCACTTTTGCCTTGTTTTTAATCACCCCCAAAATGGGCGCCATCGGCTACAACATCTTTCACCACAAGGGCGTAATGGCCTCGCTGATGCTGGCTGGTTATTTTTTTCAAAACGATTTGGTCATTAACGTGGGCTTGATTTTCATGGCACACAGCTGTTTTGATCGGGTGGCGGGCTACGGCTTGAAGTACTTCGACAGTTTTGACCATACGCATTTGGGCTGGGTGGGGAAGAGTAAGGGAAAAAACGAATAGAAAAGAGAACAGGGAAAGTGTATTTTCAACAATCTTGTCGCAACTTTGTAGCAAACACCAATCCAAGTGAGAAAGAAAACTTACAAAGCCACCATGTTGCTCCCGGCTGGAGCAAAGGAATATTGGTCTAGCATAATGTATGGGGAGGCCAAATTTCCGTATGAGATTTATGAGGGCGAAATCATCGTTGCCGCTTACGCCAAATTCAGAGACGGCACCCAGGTCATCGGCGGGGTCAAAAAATCCGATTCCGAAGACTACAACATCAAGTTTTTTAACGTACTAAACCCCGCCGGGAAAGTCTATCCCAGCTGGCCGATCGATTGCAGTGACCACGAAGATTTTCGCCACCATGGATCCATTTTCATCTTAAATGACGATGAAAGTGTGGAGTATGAATTGACGATCAAGGAAAAAGAAGCCACCCTTTGAACGAGAACAAAAACTAATTCATTTCATTCAATTATAAAGTGTTACCTTACACCCCTTAAATTTTAGTCAAACGGAAAATTGTTATGCCGAGAAAGAACGAAGAGGATCCCAAAGGAAAACCCAAAAGAAATTCCAGCGCGTATCCAAAAAGGAAATCCAGTGGGGGCCCTTCCAAGCGTAAAACGAGCTCAGGTCCTGGTGGACGATCAGGCGATCGCCCAGCCGGAAAGTCGAGTGAATTCAAGAAAAGACCCGACCATTCTAAAGGGGATTCCGGCGAACGCCCGGAAAGAAAACCGGGTGAATACCCCAAGAAAAAAACGGATTATCCGAAAGGCGACTCCAACGAGCGCCCAGAAAGAAATTCAGGAGATAGGCCAAAAAGAAACTCTACTGGCTATTCCAGAGATGGAGGCCCAGGGGAACGTCCGGAAAGAAATTCGGAAGATAGGCCGAAAAGAAACTCGGAAGATAGGCCGAAAAGAAACTCCACTGGCTACTCCAGAGATGGCGGGCCAGGTGAACGTCCAGAAAGAAACTCCGAAGATCGGCCAAAACGAAACTCCACTGGCTATTCCAGAGATGGCGGCCCAGGCGAACGCCCGGAACGCAGATCGGGAGAAGGACCACCACGCCGTAAATCGAATGATGGGCCTCCTCGAAATTCGAGCGAGCGTCCGGATCGGAACATGGGCGATGGGCCAAAGCGCAGATCCAATGATCGGCCTAAACCCAAGCCAAAAGACCGCGCCAAAGTACAATCGAGTCTGCCCCATCAAGGCAAGAAACCCAAAGATAAAGGCAAGGATAAAGACAAAGACCTCCCCAAGTTTCACCCGCGCAACCAGCACCAACAGCGTTATGATTTCAAACGCTTGGTAGAAAGTTTGCCGGAATTGGCACCGTTTGTGAAAATGAACATGCACAACGAGGAGTCGATCAGCTTCACAGATCCTGAAGCGGTGAAAATGTTGAACATCGCCTTGCTGAAGCACTATTATGGTGTGGAAGGCTGGGATATTCCGGCTACGTATCAGGTTCCGGCCACACCAGTGCGGGCGGATTACATCCACCACATTGCCGAGGTATTGGGCAGCTACAACGATAGAGTCATTCCTACCGGGGTCAAAATCAAGTGTTTGGACATTGGGGTAGGTGCAAGTTGCATTTACCCCATCATCGGTAGAAAAGAATACGAGTGGTCGTTTATTGGTTCCGATATCGATCCAGTGGCCATTGAATCCGCCAACGCGATCATCGAAGCCAATGCCTTTTTGAAAGAAGGAGTTGAATGTAGGTTGCAGCCCAATCCAAAGGATATTTTTCAAGGCATTATCCAAAATGGAGAGTGGATTGACCTGGCGATTTGCAATCCGCCTTACCACATTGCTCCGGCAACGGAAGCAGAAACAGAGTCGAAGCGCAAGCCCAGCACCCTGAAAATGAAGAAAGCCGTGCAGGCGATCATCAAGCAGGGCATCGAAAACGGTGAACTGAGTTGCGAAGGTGGCGAAGAGGCCTTTTTGCAAATCATGATCAGCCAGAGTCAGCAATATGCCAAGTCTTGCTATTGGTTCTCTACCTTGGTAGGTAAGCAGTCACACCAAAAGAGCGCTTACAAAGCCCTCGAAAAGCTTGGGGCAAAAGAGCTGAAAATCATTCCAATGGGTCAGGGCAACAAATCCAGCCGTTTGTTGGTCTGGAGCTTCCTGAACCGGGAGGAACAGAAAGAATGGAGAGATACACGCTGGAATAATGTTCCGGTAGACGAAGCTGGGGAATAAGCGGGGATTATTTTGTTTCGCGCAGATTTCGCGCGGATTTTTCCGCAGATTTCCGCAGAAAAAAATCTGTGAAAATCTGCGAATAAATCTGTGTAAAATCTGCGCGAAACCATCACGAAACCATCCATCACTTCAAGGTACCCGCAATAAACTCCACCACATCCTTTTTGAACTTGGCTGCCGAAGCTTCATGGGTGTACATCATGTGACCTGCTTCGTAGTATTTTTGGGTTACATTGGCCTTGAGGGTTTTATTCAAGCCCATGTGGTCAAAAGTGTATTCGGTGGCACCAAAAGGGGTAGCCATATCGTAAATGCCATTCATCACCAGAATTTTCATGCGCGGATTGTTGGTCATGGCATTTAGGAGGTCTGGAGCAGTAGTAGGGGGGCAGGCGTCGCCAAAGAGGCCCTGACTGCGCTGGTGTTTCCAATCCCAATTGAACCCCTGCAAGCCGTACGCACTGGTATTGTAGGTCTTGTCTTTGCTCACTTTCAACTCAGTGGTATAGTAATGCATGAATGCAGAAATGTAAGCCGGAGCAATGTCCGTTGCTTGCGGATCTTTGCTGGTGTATTCGCTCAGTACATTGGTGGTGATGCCTTTGTAACGAGAATCGAGTCGGCCCACTTCCATGCTTGAGCCACGCAACAATTCCTGGGCAAATTGGGGCTGATTCACCCGCAAATTCGCTTTCTCCCAATAATCTTTGCTGATTCCCGAGTACGCTACCAGTTTAGTCAAGATGCTTTCCCGTTCTGCTGCGCCCAACTGATCGCCTTGCATCAAGGCAGTGGCATATTCACCCCAGCAGAATTTTCTTACGTCAACCAAAAAGGCATCCAAACTGGCGGGTTTGTTGGCAAGTTTGTTGTGGTACCAGGCGGTTGCTGCGTAGGTAGGGAAATTGACTACATAAGAAATATCATCACCAGGATTGTAGGCCAAAGTCCGAATTTCCAGTACGCTGGATACCAGCACTACGCCATTTACAGAAATGCCAAAGCTGGATTGCAGGTAATCGGCTACCCCGGCTGAGCGAAACGTACCATAGCTTTCGCCCAAGAGGTATTTTGGGGAGTTCCATCTTTCGTTTTCATGTACATAGTTTTTGATGAACTGGCTGACCGATCTGATGTCGGGATCAACGCCCCAAAAGTCGGTGTTTTTGGCTTTGCCTACTGCCCGACTCAATCCCGTTCCCACCGGATCCATCATCACTACATCCGACACGTCGAGAATGGAGTAATTGTTGTCTTCAATCTTGTAAGGGGCCGGGCCATTGGGTTGCGGGTCATTGACCACCACTCTTCTCGGGCCCATCACGCCCATGTGCAACCACATCGAGGAAGAACCTGGGCCACCATTGTAAGAGAAAGTGACCGGGCGTTTGCTCAGGTCGGTTTCGCCATCTTTGATATAAGCGGTGTAGCCGAATGCGGCAATAGGCTCATCTTTTTCATTTCTTAAAATCAGCGTGCCCACTGTGGCGGTATAGTTGATGACTTTGCCTTCAATTTTTGCGCTGTGTTTGGTGACAAATTTTTCGGGTTTGGTGCCTTTCAGACTGTCTACCTGGGAAAAAGCGGGCATGACGTACAGTAAGGCAATGGCCAAAGTACTGATTAGTGCAATTTTTTTATTCATTTGATCAGGAATTGATTGGTTAGGAATATGAGCTAGCTCATAGTGAAGATAAAGGATTTTATCAAATATTGAAGGTAATTTGGGGATTGTGAAGCTTGGGATATTGCTCTAGCGAAAGTACTGGGTGTGTTGGTTTTTAGAAGAACTTGCGGCAGTAGGTAATTTTTCATAATTTTGAATTCCTATTAAAAAACCAAACATGGAATGACCATAGAAGAACGCTATAAATTACTGGAAGAAATTGAGATGTTGAAAATCCTGCTTGATTTTCATGTTCAAAATCGGCAGTACATTTCTATGAGTGATCAGGAATTTGAAGAATACGCTAATGTTGTACTGGATCGCTTGAATGAATTGAATGATTTACTTGATGTCAAAAATCCTGGCGAATGAAAAAATATGTGCATGTACAAGATGTAGTAGGCCGTTTAACGGACAACAAAACCTTCCGTACTTTTTTCACGCTCTACCTCATGGCAGAAACTGTCGAAGAGCGTAAAGTGCTCAATGAGCGATTTTGGAGAGATGCCAACACCCTACCTCCTGCTGAAATACAATTGTTAAAAGCAGAATTTACCCGATGCTTCTTAAGACTTCCAGAAATGGCTACAGATTTGTTGGGGCAAATGATTGCTAAAGCCGCATAAACGCAGGTTTATCTACCACTTAAAGAGGACAGTATTAGAGGTCAAAATTATGGATCGTTCCGTCCCCTTACTCTACCACATAAACGCCCCCCTTTACCGTATCAAACTCCACCAATCCATTGGGCAGAGCCTTGAACTTTACTTTTTGGCCATTGCTGCTGATTTTGAGCTTGGGTTTGGATTCGATGCGACAAGTGACACCTGCTTTCGAGAGGATTTTGAGTTGGGTGATTTGTTTGTCTTTCCAGGCAAAATCCAGTTCAAAAGCGCCGCGCACACAAACCCCGCTGTATTTTCCTTCCCCCCATTCATCGGGCAGGGCAGGCAGCAATTTGATCACCCCATCCTGGGATTGTACCAGCATTTCGGTGATGGCGGCGGTTGCGCCAAAGCTGCCGTCAACTTGTAGCGCACGACCACAGAGCGCAAACAAGGAAGTACAACACTGGTCTTTGAGGTAACCCTTGTAGATTTTGTTGGCGCGGTTGCCATCTCCCAAGCGGGCCCAAAGTGCCATTTTCCAGGCTCGTGAAAAACCTGTTGATCCATCCCCCCGTTCTTCCAATACTTTCTTGTACGCTTCAATCAGCGCGGGTGTTCTTTTTTCGTACAACACTTTGCCGGGATAAAGGCCGTACATGTGCGAAAAATGGCGGTGGTTTTTCTCCAGAGATTTCCAGTCGTCGGCCCATTCTTGCAAAGAACCATCTGACCCAATTTGCGGCGGCACCAATTTTTCTCTCGCTGTTTTTACTTCCCCAACGAAAGGCGTATTTTTCCCCAAAATGGTGGAAGCTTCAGTGAAATAACCAAACAAGTCGTACAAGATTTGCATGTCGATCGAAGAACCCGCACAAATGGTGGTGCCTTCGCGGAAACCAGCAGTCACTTCGTCAAAATAGGGTTTGTTGCCGCCACCATCCGGGAAGTTTTCGGGAGAGGTGGAAGGATTGGTAACCAACCATTTGCCATTGGGATGCAGCACGAGGAAATCCATAAAAAACTGTACCGAACCCTCGATCAAAGGGTACACTTCTTTCAGAAAAGCCTCATCGTGGGTATACTGGTAGTGCTCCCAGATGTGGGTACATAGCCAGGCACCACCTACGGTAAAGGTACCCCAGGTCGGGCCATCCATCGGCGCAGCAACGCGCCAGATGTCGGTGTTCTGGTGAAATACCCAACCCCTCGCGCCATAATGCTCCTTGGCAACCTGAGTACCTTGATCGGTGAGTTCGCGGATCATCTTGACCAGAGGTTCGGCGCATTCGGCCAGGTTGCCGCTTTCCACTGGCCAATAGTTCATCTCGGTATTGATGTTGGTGGTGTATTTGGAATCCCAGGAGGGGTTCATGTCGTTGTTCCAGATGCCTTGCAGGTTGGCAGGTTGAGTGCCGGGGCGGGAGGAAGAAATCATCAGGTAGCGGCCAAAATTGTGGGTCAGGGCCGTCATGGAGGGATCAGGACTGGTTTGAATTTTCAACAAGCGCTCATTGCTGGGCAAAAAGGAATTTTCGGTATGGGGCAAAGTCAGGGAAACCCGACTGAAAAAACGCTGGTAATCGGCAACAGCCGCATCTCGAATGGCGGGGTAGTTTTTTCCCGCGATGCCTTTTAGGTAATCTTCCACTCGTTGATGCGGATTGGCACTCACGTCTTTGTAATTGACAAAATTGGTGGCTGCTACAAAGTACAGCGTAACCGCATCTGCATTTTCGATGATCAAGTCTACACCATCAGTACGCATCGTCCCGCCTTCTGGAACGGCTTTGACGCGGGCTTCGTACCTCATCGTACCTGCAACCCCCAGGTAATCTGCAGATTTTCCGGTTAAAGCCAATCCATCTTGTCCTGCCGGATCCATGTGAAAATAATCGGTGCCATAGTTGGAATGGGCCTGATTGCGCACCCCGCGCAAATTGGCCGTAAAGGAAATACTCCCGGGGCGGTCGGCACTGATGCGCACGACGATGACTTGATCGGGATGGGAAGAGAACACTTCGCGTTTCCAGGTGATGCCGCGAGCCTGATAAGAAACGCCAGAAATGCCAGTCTCCAAATCCAGCCAGCGCTGGTATTGGCTGACTGTATCCTGGTTTTTGAAAAACAAATGCAGGTTGCCCAGGCTTTGGTATTTCATTTGCTCCACGGGGTAGCCCATCAGGTTGCGGCCAAACAGGTTGTGTGCGGCCAGGTATTTTTCCTCAAAAACCAGTTTTTGAATTTCGGGTAAAACCTTGTATCCTCCCGGCACTACGGTAGAGTAGGGGCCACCCGACCAATAGGTTTCCTCGTTGAGCTGAATGCGTTCTTCGGAATGGGTACCAAAAACCATGGCTCCCAAACGACCGTTGCCAACGGGTAGTGCTTCTTCCCATTTTTTGGCAGGAGCGGAGTACCAGAGCAGGGTGGCGGGATTGAAGGATTTCTGTTGGATGGATTGTGGCAATTGCGCCAGCAAAGCATTTTTACCAGGAATCAAAAAGAGCAAGAGCAAGAATGCGGGTAGCATTTTCATAAGGCCTCAAATTTTAAGCGCAGCTTGTGTACAAGCTGCGCTTAAAAATAGCCAAAAATTCAGACTAAAAAGTTTCTATCACCGATTGATGATTACTTTGAATGATTTTACCGCCTGACCATCTCGGATTGACAAAATGTAAGTGCCGTTGTAATACGTATCTGTTTCCAGGTGCAGAATGGTGCTGCCTTGGTGAAAAGCTTTTCGCTCCACCACCTGGCCACTCAAGTTGCTCAATTCGATCTGAACCGTATTTTTTAACATCTCGCCAGCCTGCAATACGATCAAATCGGCGCTTGGATTGGGGAAAAGGGTAAACCCGATTTTTTCGAGGGTATTTTCCACGCCAGTGGTTACGGGCGTGTATGTCGTGGTCGTTTCGGTGATGGAATTTACGCGGGTCACGGTTCTGGTGCCATAAAAGGTAGGTCCAATCACATAAGGGTAGGCAGAATTCCAGGCAGCATCTACCGTTGTGAAGTAACAATACGTGCCATTGGGGTATTCTGGGGTGATACAAAAACGGCCATTGTGCTCATCCAGGTAATCGGGTGTTGCAGCCGAAGTGGCGGTGTATTCGTAATCTTCACGGTAGCGCCCCAAGGGATAGGTTGTACTCACAGCGGGGCCGTCGGTTACGTTGCTTCCATCGGCATAATGGGTTCTTACCGTGATGTTGCGCAACTTGTAACTCGATTTTATGCGGGTGATGCCTCCACTGCCATTCACATTTTTGTAGCCGTAAGCGCCATAAATGGGAAAACCATCGGCGGCATAGCCCAAGAGGGGCGAATGCCTGGTAGAATCCAGTTTGTACAATCCATCGGCCAGGTATAGATCACAAACAGTGGACAAGACTTTCAAATCCAGGTTGAAGGCGCTTGGATTCTGGTGGTGGTGGTAATTCGTGCCGGCAGGGTGCCCTTTGGCACAATCGAAGCCCGCACGTTCGGCAACGATTGCGTCGCGGTTCCAGACGTTGTCGCCCATGCCGCCGCTTGGGCCGCCTTTTTCGGCTGCGGAAGACAAGCTGTAAGAAACCCCGTCTCGGTAATCAAACAAAGAAACCCCATTGATAAAAACGCCGATGGTACCTCCGGTGGTAGCAGTTGGCGTTCCGGTATTCTTGACTCCGCTGAGCGGAATTTTGTAAATGTTGTTGTTGTTGCCGCCCTGGTTGGGGTTGCCATCCTGATATGGCCCAATGATGTAGGCTGGAATGCCACTGCAACTCACATACACATGAGTAGAGGTGTATTTTACCGATTGCACGTTGGCCGGATAGGTGTCGCTGATGGGGGTTGAATTGCCCTTGATGTAGTGCCTTCCGGTAATGCCCGAGGTGTTGATCAACCAGGAACTGATGACCGGGCTGGTCTGGGAAAAAAGGGTGGAAACAAAACTGGTCAATAGAATAAGTGTAGAAATGGTGTTTTTCATTTTTTAGTCTTTAGTAACAGATTACCTTAGTAGTGGGGCAAAAATAAGTGATCATTTTTCCTGAGCCAGAGGATAAGATAAGACACTTGAAATGAAACGTTTACTTATCCTATCCTCTGGCAAAATGATCACTTATTTTTTTATCGCCCCTTATCCTTTAGTCGACCAAAATTGGCAAAACCAGCGCTCACTTTCCATTTTTATTCCCGCGGAAATCCAAATCGCTTGTCAAAAAGAAATTCCGGATCGGTGAGGGTCAACAAAAAAGCAATCAAGTCTACTTTTTCTTCGGCACTGAGTACGATGGGTTGGGGCAACTGAGTGGTGGTACTGTAATGGTTCAGGACTTCGCGTAATTTTTTGAAGCGGCCATCATGCATGTAGGGGAAGGTAAACTGGATGTTGCGCAAGGTGGGCACTTTGAATTTAAGTGAATCCTGAGGGTTTTGGGTGATCTGCATCCGGCCAAAATCGTTGAGCGTTGTATCGATGGGCAGACCGTTTTTTGCAAAACTATTGGTCGTAAACAATGGCTCGGGATGGCAGGAAGCACAATGCAGCCTAAAGAGTCGGAGCCCATTGCTTTCTTGAGCAGTAAAATCACCTCCTTCCTCGTTGCGGATGTGCTTGTCGTATTTGGAATTGGAGGATTGGAGTTGCAATAGGAATTGGGAAAAGGCCAGCAAAACTTTTTGCCCGGTGGCCAGGCTGTCGCCAAAAGCATTGAAAAACGAGGTACGGTACTTCAGCCTGGACTTTAATTTTTTTACCACATTCTCCAGGGATTCGTCCATTTCGACCGGGCTATTCAAGGGTGCCAGGGGTTGTACATCCAGGTGATTTACCCCGCCATCCCACATGAAATGTTTGCTCCAGGCCAGATTCATCAAGGTCATCGAGTTGCGGGTACCCAGTTTATCGTCAATGCCGTGGCTCAATTCATGGTCGACGTGGGTAAAGCCCGTGGCTTGGAGGTGGCAACTGGCGCAAGAGATGGTTTGGTCGCGTGACAACAGCGGATCGTAAAAAAGGTGCCTACCCAACTCGAAACCTTCTTTGGTCAAGGGATTTTTTGAAAAATCGTACGCAGGTTTTGGCCAACCTGGTGGAATAGGCAGCGGCATTGGCGAAGTACTTACTTCTCCAAAGGCGCAGATAAGTAGACTGATCGCCATTAAAACAGAGAAAATTATATATTTATTTTTTTGGTGCATGGATGGAGAACATTTGAGTGCAATAATTGGCCAATTTCATGGCATTGCTGCCAGGTGTCATAACACGGCTCAAAGTAGTAAAATTTATGTTTGAAAAAAATGTGGCCAAATCCATTTTTACAAAAATTTCCTTTTGGGTTGATGAGTCGATGTGCAATTCTATTTTGCGGAGTGCGCGATTGGGTTGCAAATAGCCACCGATGTGGTATTGAAAAACATGCTTGCGGGTATTGCATTTTGGACTGATGCCTTCCATTTTCAGGTTGATGTAACCGCTTTGCCACGACCAGTACATGCCATTAGCTGGGTCTAAATCATCACCCAAGGCCCCTGAAACGTTGGTTGTGCTGTCGATACCCAGGTTGAATTGAATCTTTTTTGGAGTAGTATTTCCGGCAGAAGGTAGCACTACAATCAAGGATTCGGGCTCAAAAATGTCCACCAGGTGGGCTTTTACCGGATCAGCAACGGACAGGCCATTGCTCCATTCAACCTTGATGTCCGAGAGGTAAAACCGGACTTGATCCAATTGAATGGAATCTCCATTAGTGGATACGTACCATCTTCCTGCTTCCAGGGGGGCAGAAGCAAATACTGGTGAAATTTGGATCTCAAATGGTTGCTGGTGGTTTTGGCCATAGCCAGGGCAAAAACAACAGGATAAAATTAGGCAACGAAGGATTTTATTCATAGCATGGAGTATAGGTTGGTTATACTGCTTTGACGCTACTTTTTTTAAAAACATGTGGTTTATTTTTGATTTTTTTCAATCTGCTGCAAATATACTTACCATTGTAATTGAAGTTTTCAACACAAGTAAAATAATGTGAACCTGATTGGCAGGGTTTAGCCATGTTGAGTATTCATTGAAGAAATCATCAGGGGAAGCTTAACTAACGAAGGTTAAAATAAAAAAAACTGGAAATCATTTTTTTTTCCGAAAGATTGCTTACTTTTGTAACATGTTTTTCTAGGCGTACACTTTTTTAGGAAAAAAAAGTGGCCCAGTTCTTTGACAAATTGAGGAAAAAAGAGAGAGCAAGATCGAAGGTCTTATCTAAGCACTTTTGAGCCAGGAGAATGGGTGACA
>Ga0247831_1000416_pt1 | contig 93051 bp, 93 predicted proteins | sample LaCruzMarch2015__9_FD_192406 | JGI IMG/M metagenome (GOLD analysis project Ga0247831, IMG submission 192406) | Freshwater microbial communities from meromictic Lake La Cruz, Castile-La Mancha, Spain - LaCruzMarch2015_1m | ecosystem: Environmental > Aquatic > Freshwater > Lake | place: Spain...
AAGCTATCGCTGTTTTCATGGGCTTATTCCGCGGTTTGAAAAACAAGCTCAATCGCATATTCGGTGGCTTGAGCTCCTGTCTGTTGGAACCAAAGTGTCATGGGACCCGAATTTAACTGTGCGGCCGTTAAATTTTCAAGCACGTTACGCTTGAGATCTGGCGGCCCCATGTGGCCATACACCAGCATTCGACTCACATCGAAACCCGCATCGAAAACCATGGACCGCTGCAAGGCAAAAAAAGCGATCGGGTCAGGAGAAACATAGTGAATCAGCCGCATAGACTTCAGGCGCTGGCCGACCGGAATATCCCAGCGGATGTAGTCAACATCTCCCTTGACTACTGAGCCATGTAGCACGGCAGTCTGGGCCTGCTGCAAGGACAGAACGCTGGGCTGCAAAGCGATGCTAGAAGCCTCATGCCACGTTGGACTGCTGGGCTCAAAAAGGTTAACTCGCTCCGATGGTGAAAAGTTACCCGCTAGGTCCACCTGTCGCAGCCAAAGTACTTGCACGGCATTACCCATCAGAGCAAGACTGTTTCCGGTCCCCGGTAACCAAGTGCGCTGGTCATCCACTGAGTATTCCCACTGACCCTTTTCCTCGACTCCGGAAACCTTCACCAAGCGTGTTTGGTCTTGTGACACCACAGCCGCTTGAACAGCGACTGGAGGCATGGTGTCCAACACGCAACTAACCATCACCACCTCTGAGGTGTTGCCCATGCTGTCGCGGGCACGAACCCAAATAGTTTTGGCACCGTCACCCTTAACGTCAAAGAAGTCAGCCTGACCCTGAGTCCATGTGATACCCATGTTGAGGGAGTACTCCCAGCCTTCTAAACTACTGACCTTCCAGGCGCCGATACGGGTCACACCATCGGTCACATTCAAGCCCGTGTCGCTGAAAGAGAGTACGGGTTTATCAAGAACTTTCGAGACTACCTGGGGAGCTGGTGGCGTCACGACAACATCTTGGTCATCGCCGCCGCCGCCACAAGCGGACAAAAACAGTGATACTGCAGCAACAAGCATGAGCCGACCAGCAAGATACTTAGGGTGCGAAAACATTTCTTGTTGCCCTTTAAATTAGAGTCGTTTTATGCTCGGGGCGAGCACATTCACTAAGGCAGATCAATAAAAAGGGCCACCACAAGGGTGGTGGCCCAATCAAAACAAAGCACTCAGTTGGCAAGCCAACCGAAGCTTTTACTATCAGGTACCGATCACGCCGCCGTCGTTCTTACGGATGACCACTGTGCCTGAACGTGGGCGACCACCTGTTGGGCCGTCAGGCCATTTTGAAAAGGCGGTAGGATTCGCAGCAACCCATGCACCTTGCTTAATAGGATCGGAACCGACCGCTTTGTAGGCAGCAGGAGCATTAGGATGGTTACTGATTTCACCTGGATGCTGGATATTGATGAACATGGTCCGACCATCGGGTGTCCAGCAAACGCCTGTGACTTCGCAGCCACCTGGGCCAACCAAGAAGCGGGTAATTTTCTTGGTGTCGATGTCGGCCACCAACATTTGGTTATTACCCTGATTAACGAAGTCACCTGTATTGGAGAAACTACCGTCAGTTTGGATCCAGAGACGACCTTCTGGGTCGACCTGAATACCATCGGGCGAGTTAAAGGTGTTCGTGGCATCGATGTTGCTTGAGCCTGTCTTGGCACCAGTCAAGGCGGGGTTGCCGGCAATCACGAAAATGTCCCATCTGAAAGCCAAAGCTGCGCCATCAGCGTCAGTTTCATTGAGGCGGATTACATGGCCCCAGTTGTTCACTGCGCGGGGATTCGCTTCGTTGATCGCTGGGCGAGCATCACCAGCCGTAGTCGAACCGTCGACCGCGTTGGAAGTTGCAGGAGTCGCGCTGCCACGACGGTTGTTGTTTGTACAGGCCAGGAACACTTCACCGGGTCTCGTGCGGTTAGCAGCTACCCACTCTGGACGGTCCATCATGGTGGCGCCGACGCGGTCAGCAGCCTGGCGGGCCTTGATCAATACCTCAGCCTGGTTGGCAAAGCCGTTAGCGGCAGTTAAGCCATTTTGGCCAAAAACCAAAGGAATCCAAACGCCCGTGCCTTCGTTATCGCCAACAACAGCACCAGCATCAAAACGGGCCACATACAAGATACCGGCATCTAGCAGGTTTGCACCGCTAGTCTTGTCAGCAGGATTGTAGGTACCGGTCGAGACGAATTTGTAGAGGTACTCATTGCGCTCGTCGCAGCCTAAGTACACCACGGCTTTGTTGGTCTTGGACAGCACACATTCTGCGTTCTCATGCTTAAAGCGACCGAGAGCGGTACGCTTTTTGGGTTTGCTAGTCGGTGCGTAAGGATCAATCTCTACGACCCAGCCAAAACGGTTGGGTTCATTTGGGTTTACGTTCAGGTCAAAGCGCGCATCGCCCTTGTGCCAGTTGTAACCAAAGCCGGCAGCGGACAAGCCGTAGCGTTTTTGCAGGTTATCAGGTTTCCAAGTTGTACTGTCTGTACCAAAGTAACCGTTAAAGTTCTCCTCGCAGGTAATAAAAGTGCCCCAAGGAGTCTGGCCAGCGCCACAGTTATTGAGAGTACCCAAAACCTCTGTACCCGTTGAGTCAGCTGCGGTCTTAAGCAGAGCATTGCCTGCAGCTGGACCAGTAATGGTCATGGGCGAATAACCGGTCAGGCGGCGGTTATAGGTGGAGTTCTTTACAAATTCCCACTTACCTGCAGCATTGCGCTGAACTTCGATGACCGAAACGCCATGGCCAGCGACCTGTTTTTTTGTATTGTCAGGAATTTCAGGCTTGTTGTAATTGGCTACGTTATGGAAATACTCAGAGTTGATGTACTCGTGGTTCATCGCCAAAATACCGCGGGTGTTGCCATCGGTGCCTGGGAATGGGAAGAAGTTAATGCCGTCGTGGTTGTCACCGGACTGAACTTCCTGCGCTTGCCAAGACTGACTTGCATCGCCCATGAATGCAGGGGCGGCGGAATTAATTGGGTCACCCCAACGGTAAATGACGTCGGCGGTGTAACCTTCAGGAACAACAATGGCATCACCCGTGCTGGTGGCTACGGCCTTAAAGCCGATGTTGCCAGGCGATGGGTCAGAACCACCACCGCAGGCTGTTAAGGCGCTACCGAAAATGCCAAGCAAACCCAAGGCTGCGCCGGATTTAAGCATGCTACGACGGCCGGGGTTACGAGCGATTTCACGCTCGATCAGATCATGCAAATGATCGTTGGCTGAATGGTTGGAAATACCATCATCATCACGAATATAACTAGACATATTTAAAACTCCAGTGGGTTAAGTTTTTTTATTCTAGAAACGAGATGTTAAGTTTTTATGACAATAAATGTAATTCTGGAAATAAATAAGGATTTAAATGTTTTAGATTCTCAAAAATGAAAAACACTTGCAACGTTTATGTCGAGCCCCACAATTTGTCATTTAATATAAGAGGTGCTTAGGCTTCTAACATTTTTTGATAAGGCAGCTGACATGATCATTCGCAAATCTCAGGAACGTGGCTACGCTGACCATGGCTGGCTTAAAAGCTTTCACTCCTTCTCTTTTGCCGGCTACCACGACCCTGCTCAGATGAATTGGGGGAACTTACGCGTCATCAACGAGGACCGTATCGCGCCTGGCAAAGGTTTTGGCAGCCACAGTCATCGCGACATGGAAATTATCAGTTACGTGCTGTCTGGGTCTCTTGCGCACAAGGACAACATCGGCAACGGCACCGCGATTCCGCCCGGCGATGTGCAACGCATGAGTGCGGGTAGTGGGGTAGTGCACAGTGAGTTCAATCACGAACAAAACGACGCCACACACTTTTTACAGATTTGGATCGAACCTAATCAGCTTGGGGTGCCCCCCGGTTACGAGCAAAAAACTTTTACTGACGCTGAAAAAAGAGGGACGCTCAGATTGATCACTTCACCCGGTGGTGAAAATGGGTCCGTCAGCATCCATGCGGACGCGCGACTTTACGCAGGTCTTTTTAATGGCGCTGAGTCCTTCACGCTATCTTTAAACCCGACGCGCAAAGCTTACGTGCACGTAGTGCGTGGCGTGCTCCTTGTCAATGGACATAAACTGTTCGCAGGTGACGCGGCTAAGTTATCTGAAAAGACTCAGTTGACCCTCAGCGAGGGCGAAGACGCTGAAGTATTGGTCTTCGATTTGGCTGCATAAAAAAAAGCAAACGGCCAACGTGCGCTTACGGTCAATTTTTCTATTGACACGCAATCGTTTGTTGGCCGTTTCTTACGGACGAACGTCTAAGCTATTTCTGATCTCTTTGACACCTTGAACCGTTTTAGTCATTTCAACGACGCGATCAGCTTCTGGACGCGACTGGACTGTGCCTGATAAAGTCACAGTCCCATTTACGGTTTCGACTCTGATTTGATTGACTTTAAACATTGCTTCATTCACCAAAGCTGTTCTGATTTGAGCAGAAACGTTTGCGTCATCGACTGAGGCGACCGGATACCCGGGTGTGCCTGGTGCTACGCAGCCTACCAGCGAAATCATCACCACTGTCATTGCTGAGGCAACAGCATATTTGTAATTTTTCATTTTCAATACTCCTTGAAATTCGATGCCTGAATTAGCATGCAATCACTTCAAATGTAAGAGCGACAAGATCGTCAGACTGTCTGCTAACACACATAGGTAAAATGTTTTTTTAAGCAACCTGGAGAAAGTGTGTGCAAGTCTTATTACAGAGAGTTTCACAAGCCAGTGTGACGGTAGAGGATGCCGTTGTTGGGCACATCGGCCGAGGACTCTTGGTACTCGTCTGCGCCGAGCACGGCGATACCGATTTGATCTCGTCAAAGTTATTAGAAAAAATACTGAAGCTCCGAATTTTTTCTGACGAGGCAGGCAAGATGAACCACTCTGTTCAAGATATCAATGGCGCGTTGCTGATCGTGTCGCAGTTCACCTTGGCAGCAGACACCTCTAAAGGCACGCGTCCAAGTTTTGGTCGCGCGGCTGCCCCCGAGCAAGCAAGGCGTCTTTACGACAGATTTGTTGAATTGGCACGTCAGAGTGGCGTCCCTGTTCAGGCCGGTATCTTTGCAGCTGACATGAAAGTCGCCTTGGTCAATGATGGCCCGGTGACTATTCCTTTATCGATGTCACCGACTGGTAATATTTGATTTGATTAAGGGAGTGACATCTTATGCAAAACCTCAAAAAAATACGTGCGGGTGTGCTCGAGATTGCGTATGTAGAATTAGGACCCGTGGACGGGCCACCGGTCTTTTTGATGCATGGATTTCCCTACGATATTCACGCGTTTGCTGAGGTGGCGCCCATTCTTGCTCAAGCCGGTTGTCGAGTGATCGTCCCTTATCTTCGTGGTTATGGATCAACAATATTTTTGAGTCCTTGGACACCACGCTCGGGTGAGCAAGCTGCGCTTGGCGCCGATCTAATTGCGTTGATGGATGCCTTGGTGATCCCTCAAGCATTGCTCGCCGGTTATGACTGGGGTGGACGCGCGGCCTGTGTCGTCGCAGCTCTGTGGCCTGAGCGTTGCACCGGACTTGTATCTTTCAATAGCTACAACATTCAAAATATCGCGCAGGCCTTAGTGCCGGATTCACCTGAAAATGAACATCGCCTTTGGTATCAATATTATTTTCATAGCGAGCGTGGCCGGGCAGGTCTTGAAAAAGATCGTCGCGCTGTGACGCACTTACTCTGGAAACAATGGTCTCCCACTTGGTCCTTTAACGCAGATACGTTTGAACAAAGTGCGCGTGCTTTTGATAATCCAGATTTCGTTGAAGTCGTGATTCACTCCTACCGCCACCGTTTTGGTTTTGTGAAAGGTGATCCCGCTTATGATGTGATTCAGAAGCGCTTAGCGACCCAGCCTGCCATCACTGTGCCGACTATTACCTTTGACGGCGCTGATGATGGCGTGCGTCTGCCGTCGATCATAGGGCCGCACGCGCAGCGTTTTACCGGCATGCGTTCTCACCGTGTCGTCCCCGGTGTTGGTCACAATATGCCTCAAGAGGTACCCACGGTATTTGCAAATGCGGTTCTTGAGCTTTTGCCGTCTAGAGCATCAACAATATGACGGCCGAAAAATAAAAATCTATAATAAAATAAGTTTCCGGATATTTAAATTATTGAGTAATTTGTAATGGCTGATCATAAAGCAATAGATCTTTTTGGTATTCCGGATGCGTTAATAGATCCGGTTGTGGTGTCAAAAAAAAGAACACCCCGTCAAAGTACGGCCAAAAAATCTGAAAATATTAAAAAATCGACCACGGGTAAGTCAACCATCTCATCACCTCCTGCAAACTTGCCCGGTCAGGGGTTTTTGCCTGGATTATCGCGACGAGGTCGCCCAAGGCTTGTCAAACCAATTTCAGCCGTTGAACGTACCGCTGAACATCGTCGAAAACGTATTGCGAACGGTGCGAAACGGGTTGAGATTATTTTAGAGAGCGACGTTTCAGCAGCTTTAGACCGACTGGCCGAGCACCATCAAGAGCCTAAAAGTGACGTGATCGCGTCACTGATTCGCAAGGCCGCTACTCGATTAAAAAAGTAGCGGCAACTGTATTGTTTAACAGTTAACGTGCGCCGGGACGGTTGGCAGGCCCACCTCGATTGACACCTTCTCTGCCTTCTTCTCTAGCACCTTCAACGCCGACTCCTGGTGCAACGCCTACGCCAGGCGCTCCAGCACCCACCCCAGGCCTGACGCCTACACCAGGCGCACCAACACCGGGCGCGCCAACACCGGGCCCGCCTACACCAGGCGCAACACCTACACCGGACGCCCCCACGCCAGGGCCAGGTAAGACGCCAACGCCAGGTGCGCCACGGTCTAAGGGCGTTGCCACACACCCGACGGGAAAGCCAGGAGATGTGCACACTATTCGAGCATTGGCAGATGTAGCGTAAACGCTCAATGCTGCAAGTGGTGCTAGGAGGGCGAGGGTGAGCGTGCGATTCATAAATAGACCTTTAAAGAGGGGAGCGCTTGGCAATCAAAAGCAGTCGACAACGTGATCGATCCGATACTTACTACGTTACTCCTATATCGCATCATGTGCGAGTTCAAACGGACCCCGTGCAAGACTTTGACAGGATTTATCGGCTAGCACTCGCATACCGTTGAGCGTATTTCCAGCCAATATCAGCGAGTGGACGTGCTTTGTTGCCTGTTTCTATCGCATCAGGAGCAGAGGAAGTCCCATCAGCCGCCCGCGTGGCAATGCCCTGCAAAATAGCCGCCATGCGAAAAAGGTTGTATGCAATATAAAAATCCCAGTGCTCCTCGCCCTTAAATCCTGTCGATTTTGTATAGCGTTTCACGTAGGCTGACTCACTTGGGATACCCAATTCAGCGAGATCCAGCCCGTCGATGCCTCGCCAAAGTGTGGCTGGAATATGCCAACTCATGCAATGGTAGGCAAAATCAGCCATTGGATGACCGAGGGTTGAAAGCTCCCAGTCCAGCAAGCCAATCGCGCGTGGCTCAGTTGGATGCAACACCAAGTTATCTAAGCGATAGTCGCCGTGCACGATGGAAGTTTGATCGCCATCAGGAATGTTTTGTGGCAGCCACTCAATCAGTGCGTGTAAGGACGGGATGTTTTCTGTATTTGACTCAAGATATTGTCGGCTCCAGCGGACAATCTGACGTTGAAAATAATTACCCGGCCTGCCAAATGTCTCCAATCCGACCGCGATAGGATCGACCTGATGGAGTGCTGCAATCACGCGGTTCATCTCGTCATAGACAGCGCCACGTTCTGCTTGACTCATCCCTGGGAGAGACTGATCCACAATCACGCGTCCCTTTAGAAACTCCATGATGTAAAAAGGTGTCCCCACCACCTCGTTGTCATCACTAAATGCATAAAGCTTTGGCACAGGGACATCGCTTGTCTGCAACGCTTGCATCACGCGATACTCACGGTCGACCGCATGCGCAGAAGCCATCAACACACCGGGCGGTTTTTTTCGCAAGACGAGTTGTTGCGATCCAGCGGTCAGTAGAAACGTAGGATTAGATTGCCCCCCCGTCAGTGGCTGACAGGAGAGTGCGCTGTGCTCGACAATGCCATGCGTACGCAACCAGTCACCTAAGACCTCAAGCTTAAATTGTCCGTACGTGCCGTCAGCACCTGCAGATTGTGCATGCACCTGACTCATAGCGAACTCACCAAGTGCCCCCAGTCAACGGGAAGGGCGGTGCCTGTCATGGCTTGACCCGCCTCTGAGGCCAATAACAGTAAAGGACCGTCCAAATCTTCCATCCGACAAAAACGCCGGAATGGCACGCGAGCCTCAAGTTTTTTACCCGCTTCACTTGCCAAAAATTCGTGATTCAGATCCGTCACCACATAGCCCGGCAAAATCGCGTTGACGCGGATGCCATAGCGAGCAAATTCCAACGCCAAGGCTTTAGTAAATTGGATCACGCCTGCTTTGGAGGTCGCGTAAGCGACAACTGCACCGGCAACACGCTCGCCCAAAATTGACGAAATATTGATGATGCTGCCTTTCTTTTTATGCTTGACCAAACGCCGTGCCCCTTCGGTATCAACCATCCAGCAGCCCTTAAGGTTGGTGTCGATCACGTCATCCCAATCTTTTTCAGTCTGATCCAGTGCGGGTTTTGCAACGGTTGTCCCTGCGTTGCTGACGATAATGTCTGCTACCAAGCCAAGCGCTTCGATTTGATCAAAACAAGCATTGACGCTTTCTGCATGCGTGACATCTAAGGAAACGGCAGAGGCTTGTGCACCGGTTGCCTTGATTTCCTCTACAAGTGACTGCAGCTTGTCAGCGCGGCGCGCAGCGACAACGACGTGCGCACCCGCCTGAGCAAGAACGTTGGCCATATGACGGCCGATCCCACTCGAAGCACCCGTGACAAGTGCTGTATGACCGGTCAAGCTAAACAAGGTGTGGCTTCCCTGAGTATTGCTCATGCCTGCACTCCAAGGCGTTTCTCCGCCGCGTCAAGGATTTTGCGCGCCATGCTCCAGCGATGCACCTCGCTTGGGCCGTCATAGATTCTGAATGCGCGCATGTCCAGAAAAATACGCATCACAATCGTTTCACCCGTCACGCCTTGACCACCGAGCATTTGCACGCAACGATCCACCACACGCCACTCCGCTTCGGAGCAAGTGACTTTTGCGCGACTCGACTCAAAGTTACATGTTTGCCCTTGATCCAAAAGCCAAGCGGTATGCGCAATGTGCAGTCTTGAAGTCTGAATATCCATATCGTTATCGGCTAGCATAAAGCCAACGCCTTCGTGCTTACCCAGCACACGACCAAACGCTTGGCGAGTGCGCGCATATTCAGTCGCGATATCATGCGCCCGACGCGCTTGACCCAGCCAGCGCATGCAATGCGTCAGTCGGGCGGGTGCTAACCGCACTTGTGCGTACTTAAAACCTCGACCGATTTCTCCAAGTACGTCAGTCGCAGGGATGCGAACGTTCGTAAACTCCATCACACAATGGCCACCCGTAAAGCAGCTATCCATTGCATCCATTTGGCGCGTGACACTAATGCCTTCACGGCTCATGTCAGACAAAAACATCGTCGCTGAACCGTCCTCCATCTTTGCCATAATGATGACGTAGCTGGCCCCTTGCGCCCCAGTAATAAACCACTTGGTGCCATTGATGACGTAATCGTCGCCGTCTTTGACCGCCGTCGTCAGCATCATCGAAGGGTCCGCTCCAGCTCCAGGCTGAGGCTCGGTCATGGCAAAGCACGAGCGCGTCAGTCCCTGCACTTGTGGGCGCAACCAACGTTCTTTTTGCGCTTCAGTGGCAACCATCTCCAGAAGGTGAATATTTCCCTCGTCAGGCGCATGAATATTCATGGCCGTTGGACCAAGCGTCGAATAGCCAGCCTCTTCGAATACCACGGCTTTATCAGTGTGACTTAAACCTAACCCACCCATCTCAATCGAGGCATGGGGCGTTAATAATCCTGCCTCTCTGGCTAAACCAACAAGTTGCGCACGCAAATCTTCAGTAGGGCCGTGCGAGGTTGCGCGCGGGTCTTTTTCAAGAGGAATAATCTTGTCGGCAATAAATTGCCGTGTACGCTCTTGAAGCGCGAGCTGTGTGGGAGTAAGGGAGAAATCCATGTGGCGAGTCCTGTTTGCTAAATAGAGCGAATCTTGCGCATCGTGACGATACGCACTTAATCTTTAATATTACCTAATCAACGACAATGCGTACGAACAATACCTCCAAGTTCTGCAATATTGGCTATCATCACAAAACAAAACTCTGACTTCAAAGATCATCACAACATGCGCAGCATTGCCCACCCTGGAACACCCGACACGCAACGGATCTTTGTTCAGCCTGTTCGTACCAGACCCTTGGAGGCATCTCTCTCAAGCGGTCAAACCTTGCTGAGGGCCGTCACTGAGATTGCTGAGGCAAATGACGCAAAAAGCGGAGCGTTTAGGCTAAATGGGGGTGAATTCACGTCATTTAGCTACGTAATGCCAGCACTTTCAAAATCTCCGGATCATGCGGTGTATTTCAGTGAAACCTTTTATGTTGAAGGCCGAGTCGCCCTGGAGACCGCCTCTGTGACATATGGTCAGCGCGATGGTCGTCCATGGTTGCACTGCCATGCAGTATGGGTCGAACCAAGCGGTCGTCGGCATGGTGGTCATCTTTTGCCCGATCAAGTCGTCGTGGCAGCGCCCATCCGCGTCACGGGTGTGGCACTCGATGGGGCGGCGTTTACCGTCTGCCCAGATGCTGAAACAAATTTTTCCTTATTTTCGCCTGCTGCAACACCCGAGCCCCAGCGATCGCAGTCAGAGGGGTCTCGCGCTTATGCGCTCAGACTGGCACCTAACGAGGATTTTTGTACTGCCTTAGAGACCTTCTGCCAAGCGCATCAGATCCAACAAGCCACTATTTTTGGTGGCGTCGGCAGCACCGTCGGCGCTGTATTTCAAGATGGTCGAGTCGTAGAACCTTTCGTTACGGAGTTACTGATCCGCTCTGGACACATTGTCTGCGGACAAAATGGTCAACCAAGCGCCGAAATTGATATTGCGATCGTTGATTACAAAGGTGGCCTCACAGAAGGCCGACTTGCAAAGGGCGGCAATCCAATCTTGGTCACCGCTGAGCTAGTGCTATGTCCAAATAATGAGCGTTAAGCCTTGAAGCAGCCATTCTTATCAATACAGATATCGTTTTAATATTCAGACCATAGAAAAAAACCAAAGCAACGGAGACCGATCTTGCATACTGCATTAACAAAAAAACTAGGCATCGAGCACCCCATTATTCAGGGTGGTATGCAATGGATCGGTCGCGCAGAGTTGGTCGCGGCTGTCTCAAACGCAGGAGCGTTGGGAACGTTGACCGCATTGACCCAGCCCACGCCTGAGGCATTACGTGACGAAATCGCGCGGTTGCGCACGATGACGGATCGTCCGTTTGCGGTGAATCTGACCTTTTTACCGACACTGAAACCAGTGCCCTATGAGGCGTATCGCGATGTCATCATTGATTGCGGCGTCAAAATTGTTGAAACAGCGGGTAACAATCCAGCAGCACATATGCCTGCCCTAAAAGAAGCGGGCATTACCGTCATCCACAAGTGCACCACCGCGCGTCATGCTCTCAAGGCCCAGCAAATCGGGGTAGACATGGTGAGCATTGATGGCTTTGAATGTGCCGGTCATACGGGCGAAGAAGACATCCCCGGTTTGATTCTTATTCCTGCTGCAGTCGCCAAACTGAGTATCCCGGTCATTGCTTCTGGAGGCTTTGGCGATGGCAAAGGCCTCGTCGCAGCCCTCGCGCTGGGTGCCGAGGGTATCAATATGGGCACGCGTTTTATGTGTACGCAAGAGTCTCCGGCGCACTTAAATATCAAGCAAGCCATCGTCGATAATGCTGAAACAGACACAGCGCTTATTTTGCGCAGTTTGCGTAACAGCAGTCGTGTTGCCCGGACGCAGCTTGCGCAAAGCATTATTGACATGGAAAAAGCGGGCGCAACGATTCAGGAAATCGGTCCAAAAATAGCGGGCGTAAAGGGACGTAAAGTGTACGAAGAGGGTGATATCGAAGGCGGCATTTGGACTGTCGGTATGGTCCAAGGGTTGATTCATGACATTCCCACTTGCGCAGTGTTGGTTCAACGCATCGTCGACGAGGCCGAAGCCATCATCGAACAAAGACTGATGAAACTGACGGGACGGAGCTCAGTTAACGCATGAAGACGCTAGATTTGGACAATCATCCTATTGTCAAAAAAGCGCAACGAGCGATTGCCTTGACGCGCACGCCTGGCTATCATTTTTGTGGCAACTTCTTCGATTTTGTTTACGATAAAGCAAGCCCTCAACACTCAGTCGTTCATATCGATCCAGAACCACAAAATACCGATCGTGATCAAAGTGTCCACCTAGTGTTGTTAGCAATTTTGGCCGATATGGGCCTAGCGACAGGGATCCGTTTTGGACTGGATAACCAAACCAGATTAGCCACTGTTTCTCTAAGCCTCCAGTTCACAGGAGCTAGGCCAACCGGTGGCGTTATGGCTATTACAAACACCCAAGGTCACTTGCAAGACGCCAAAGGTAGCCAAGGGGTGAGCCTGACGCATATCAAAGCTGACGATACGCTCATCGCTGTGGGCTTCGGCGCTTTTATGATCTTGCCTGTTCCTAACGGTGGGTCTTTGCCTGCTGTGCCGTGGGTAGAGAAAAAAGCGCCAGCGGATCCACCCCTGGATCTACAGAAGCTTACTGATGATGAAACATGGATCTTGTCGCGCGTTAAAACTAGCATTGAACACTGTCATCAAACAGGTGATGATTTTGCGATGCATTTTCTTAATTTTTTTCCCAACCAACAGGAACGTGGTGCCTATTGTGAGGTACTAAATGGCCCACATATTGCCAATCGTGTTGGTCATGTCCAAGGGGGCGTGATTCTTGCCCTTGGCATGGTGACAGCCAATGCCGCACTCGGCGATAACTGGATGCTTTCAGGCGTATCAGCGACCTATATCAGCCCCGGAGAGGGTGAGGCTATTCACGCGCAGTCTAAAATCATTCATCAGGGACGAATGACGGCTGTGGTGCAAACGTCCATCTACAACAAAACTGGCCGACAAGCGCTTGAGGTGCTCAGTACGCATGCGCGTCGTGCCAGCGCTACCTAGCTGTTGAATTTTCGCTGCCAGAGCTTGAGCCTACCGCGTTGCTTTCGTCTTCGGGGTTTTGTATCGGTGATAGCCCCACAGGTATTGCTCAGGCATTTTACGGATCATCTCCTCCATTTCTTGGTTGATCACTGTTGCAGCGGCCTCTGCATCGTCTGGTAATGGTTCTATTAGCTCTTTATGTTGCAGTGTGTAGCCTTTGCCTATTGCGTTGCGTTGCGCAGCAAGAATGAAAATAGTCGCACCAGAGAGTGCTTGTAACCTTTGTACCAAGGTCATGGTGTAGGCTGGTCGTCCAAAAAAAGGCGCCCAGACACCTTCACCATCGGGTGGGACCTGATCGGGCAAAATCCCGATTGTATTGCCTCGCCTAAGCGTTTTTACCAGCGCACGGACACCTGTTTGATTGGCTGGCGCCATCTTGAGCTGTCTTCTTGTGCGCATGTCTACGATCCAGTCCTGCATCCAAAGTTTTCTTGGCGGTCTGAACAAAACCGTTGAGGGAAAGTGGCTGCTGTAAACCGGGCCTAACAACTCAAAACATCCCGCATGAGGCGAGAGCAAAATCACTCCTTTACCCTTTGCTAAGGCAAGTTGAAATTGTTCCCAGTTATCACAGCTGAGTTTGCTGTCGATAAATGTTTCGTTGCGGCGCGTCCACCAGAACGGCATTTCAAATATCAACTGACCGTTGCTAAGCATTGCTGAGCGTAGCGTCTTGTGCGTTGCTTCAGGAAATGCTTGACGAAGATTAGCCCAGGCACGTTCTTTATAACGCCCAGGCAACATCCAAGCGAGCCAGCCCGCGCACAAGCCCAATATTTGCAGTACGGTGAGCGGCAAAATGCCGAGAGACTTAAAAAGAGCGGTTAGCAGCCGGGGAACAATAATTTTGAGCATTCAGTCAGGACACAAGTAGAGCGCGAATAAGCGTGTAGAGATAGAATAAGCGGGTTCACAGCCTTTCTGCAACCGCACACATACTTTATGAAAATCTCCGAACTCTCGACACCCGCTGCTTTGGTTGATATTGCACGTATGGAGCGCAATATTGCTCGCATGCAAACACGTATGAATAGCCTAGGTGTCAGTTTTCGACCGCACGTCAAAACTTCAAAGTGTGTGGATGTCACCCAAGCCCAGCTTCAGGCTGGCGCGCGAGGCATCACCGTCTCAACACTCAAAGAAGCCGAACAGTTTTATTCAGCCGGGATTTCCGATATTCTTTATGCAGTCGGTATTACAGCAAACAAATTCGCACAGGCGCTTGCCCTGATTCGAAAAGGCTGTGACCTCAAAATCTTGACCGATAGCGTTCAGTCCGCCGCTGCAATTTCTGCCTTTGGCTTGGCCAACGATATCTGTTTTAAAGTGATGATTGAAATTGATACGGATGATCATCGTTCGGGCATCAAGCCAGAAAGTCCACAGCTCCTCGACGTCGCACAAGCGCTGGCCGCAGGTGGCACTGCGTTGCAAGGTGTGATGACGCACGCGGGTTCGAGCTACGACCTCAACACGCCCGAAGCGCTCGAAAAAATGGCTGAGCAAGAGCGCTCAGGTTGTGTCAGAGCCTCTCAGCGTTTACGCGAGGCAGGTTTTGCCTGTCCTGTTGTCAGCGTTGGTTCCACACCCACAGCATTGTCCGCTCTTAAACTTGAGGGCGTGACAGAGGTCAGAGCCGGCGTTTACGTTTTCTTTGACTTAGTGATGAAAAACGTTGGCGTCTGTGAGACAGGTGATATTGCTCTCAGCGTATTGTCAACCGTGATTGGTCATCAAGAGGAAAAAGGCTGGGTCATTGTCGATGCCGGCTGGATGGCAATGAGTCGTGATCGCGGGACGGAAAAACAAACGACTGACTTTGGCTATGGACAGGTATGTAGCGCGGATGGCACACCGTTGTCAGGTTATATGATGACAGGTGCTAACCAAGAACATGGCATCATTTCTCGCAGGGGTGAGCCTGATCTTTCGATCGTGAGTCGCTTTCCTGTCGGCACACAATTACGCATTTTGCCTAATCATGCTTGCGCGACGGCTGCTCAATTTCCAGAATATCAGGTCTTAAGTTCGGATCAAAACATTCAGACTTGGCCACGCTTTTACGGCTGGTAAATCGCTAGGCTCAATCCATCCATTGTGATAGTTGCGGATTGAGCCAACGCGTGACAGTCTGCACACTACGCCTCTATTTTTCTTTGAGAGGCTGGTGTGAAAACAACAAGCAAACAATTCTTCCCAATTCTGTCCGTGCCTTTTGCTCGGAAGTGTTCCAGCATTGGACTTGCGCGTCAGTGCGGGCAGGGGATGACCGAATACATCATTATCGTAGCCCTCGTTGCCGTTGCAGCAATTGGGGTGTACCAGTATTTTGGTCAAGTCATGCGTTCTCAGACCGCAGCGGTGGCCAAAGAACTCGCAGGTGAGGATGGCACGGCTCAGACAACGGTCGCAAAAACTGCGGCGCAAGGCGCGAGTGCACAAACTAAAGCAAAGACTCTGAAGGGCTTCACTGGTAACGCCAGTGCGGTCAAAAAGTAATGTTTCGTGGCGCCCAACACGTCCACCACGGCGTGCCTTGCCCCACACGACAAAAAGGTCAAACGATGTTGCTTGGACTTGTGTTGTGTGGAGTAGGAGTATTAGCATGGGTATTGATGCTGGAACTTGGCCAGGCAGTACACGATCAATCTTCATTGCATCGAGCGACGGATGCGGCGGTATATAGCGCAGCACTTATACAAACGCGTGCATTAAATTTGCACGCATATCTTAATCGTGCTCAGCTGGCCCACCAGATTGGCATGGCGCATCTCATTGCCGTTGCAACGGCATCCCAATACAGAGCAAAGCTTGGTCAACAAGCTTCAAAGCGAAATCCACCCGCCAGTTTAATTGGTGCGTTTTTTGGTCCTCAACACTATGTCGCGTATACCTCCGCGTTGAGCGGTTCCATACAAGATACCCATTCACAACGCCTTTTGAGAGATGCGTATTCAAGGCATGATCACCATGTGCATCACGTTTTAGATCGCGTCAGACAGTTACTAATCAGACATACCGAACACCAACGCCAGCAAGCCATTGATCATATGCTCATTTCCAATGTTGGGAAGAGCGGATCAGCCCTAAAAGGTCACACGCTCAGCGAGCTTGGTTTGAGCGTGACATTCACCTTAGACGAAACAAAGGGATTTGTTGATCAATATTCAGGCAATGATCCAGTCTGGCGGGACTTTCTAAATAGACTTATCGGACATTATGAGTTTCTAACCGAAAGAAATCGAACGCAACGAAGTGTATGGCTGGTGAATCCGCGCTGCCCCTTCAAAAGGCACGAATTACGCCGGCGAGGTCGTTTGCAACTCGGCCGTGATGGTCAATGGTTTTCAGAGGATACGCTTTCCTATCATGCCTTGCGATACAACAAAATTATCGGTTGTTATCACCGTGAATATCCGATGGGTTGGGCTGTACTAGAAACGCACCACGAATCTTCAAATTTCAATCAGCAAGCTGTTTCGACACCAGACTTTTCACGCCAAGCATTTTGGCGCTGGTCACGCGCAGAAAATGGAGGTGCTTGGAATATTTTTAACGGTCGCCGAAATCGACTTGCACAAAGGTATGGCCAAAGTACATCGTTGAAATGGAGTACTAAAGGTTTGGGTCGTTATGTACAAATCTCAAGTGGCCGTGAACGCAAACCTGTACGTATCGCCATCAAGGTGACACAAAAGCTCAATTCAGGTGAAACGATTCAATCAAAAGCAGCTGCTCAAACGTATTTTTCACCTCCTAAAGTGCAACTTGGTCGTACATCAGCCCCCAGTTTGTTTGAACCCTATTGGCGCGCGACCTTGATCCCAAGTTTAAGTGATCAATGAAACCTTTTCAGATAGACCTGCAGCGGGGTCAGGCGATGCTTGAAGCAATTTTTATTCTCATGATATTGGTCACACTATTATTTTCGATTCAGTTTACAGGCCGTCTCCGAACTGATTCCCTTGAGCTGCTAGGGGAGAGCAGCTATCAGACCTTTTTAACGTCTGAACGACCCGCCGCGCGCCACTCGATTTCCTTCGACCAGACCGCAACAAAAGGACTGTTAAAGATTTATTCCAAACAACTTTTATATGTCGATGATCCAGGGGTTATTCAGATTCGCAAAATACCGAATACTTTAAGTGAAGATCGCTTTGCAGCAAGTCGTCTGTATCGTGCTTTGCCCATCCAACGCACCAGCTATCTTTATATTAACGGCGGGGAGAGCCGTTCAGCCGGTGAAGTTCAGTCACGGATCGCGGACTCAACTGCGGCTTGGCGTGATGTCACCATGCCAACGCATCGTCTGTTACAGCCTTATGTGCCCTCTCTTGCAAAGATCGATGCACCATGGCGTCGCGGTGTGATCCACATGGATTGGTTAAGTCGATGGGCAGGTCAATCTCCAGGCATGACGAGATCAGGGGCGAGTCATTGAGGAAAACGTGCATGGTATTGATTTACTTGTTAGTCAATACATCTCAATGCTTTTCTCATACTGCTGATGCGGTGTTGGTTGGTGAGCGCTTGTTAGTGGGAGATCCGCACACACTCACAACGCTGAGAAAAATGAATATTGGAGGCCATGAAATCAAGCTGAGTCGCTGGCAACGAAAAGAAGACATCAATCAGGTCATACAAACGCTAACAACGCAACTCCCCGACGATACGCTTGCTTGGGCTGATGGAGAGCAGTTGCACATGCAATGGTTCACACCTGAACAGTCACATTTTTTAGTTGTTTACCCTGTCAGTCAAGATCTTTCTATATTTTTTCTATCTAGTATTTATTTGTCTGGCGATGATCAGAGACGTCATCACGCATCTTATGTTTTATTAAAGCAAATACTATCTGATCCCGCGCTCAGGACCAAACTGATAATGGATGTCAGGGATGATTCTACCGATTCAGAAGCATCAAGCATGATCTACGCATCATCACTATCTGTAAATAATTTGAATAATAAAGTGAGAGATGTATTAAATAAAAATAATTGGCTCATTGTTGATCTCTTGCAACATAAACGTCATTTTCAATATTCCATTTCATTCGAAGCTAGGCATCTTGGAGAATTTTTGCGTTTCGATCTTATTGACGATATCGGCCGATCATTTTTACACGTTCATTTATCCGGAGGTAAACAACCTTGATGGTCTCAATATCAAATGCAAAGTGGTGGTTGATGGCAGTTTCTATCGCCTTAGGTGGTGTATCTGCTTGGGCACTCGATCAGCATTTGCAAGAGAAGACTGAGGAAATCGAGTTACGGAGCAAACTCGATCAATTGACTTTGTTTGTGGCGTCAAGAGACCTGAATCGAGACGCGCTAATTGAGGAGGGTGATTATGTTGCTGAGCAGTTTCCTGTGAAGTGGGCTCCTGATGATGCAGTCACCATAGAGCATGTAGGCACTTTGGTCGGTAAACGCCTCTTGTCAGATCTTCGTGCTGGGCAGCCGCTGATGCACATCCATTTATATGACTCAGAGGCGCCTAGTATTTCCAATCGATTAGAGCCTGGTTTTAAAGCGGTGTCTGTCACAGTCGATCCAAGTAGCGCGGCAGCAGGTTTGATTCGTACAGGGGATCGAGTGGATCTGTTTGTATCCCTAGATCATCAGGGAAAACGCTTAACAGCCGCTTTATTACAGTCTGTTCAGGTGTTGGGTAAGGGGAGTTTATCTGAACTTAACAATCAAGCGGAACATGCAGTTTCATCTTCTGAGGCCAACATAACGATTGCGGTCTCACATGATGATGCCGTCAAAGTCGTTGCAGCACGAGAGGCGGGTTTAATTAGTGCGGTGTTGAGCTCAAGTCAGCGTTTGAATGAGGAAAAGATAGAACAGTTAGCAACGGGTGACTTGGCATCACTACTTGGCTTGCCCACTCAACCGATTTCACGTGTGGTGCCAATTATGTATGGGGATCGCTTAACTGCTGAGAGTGATGACGCCTATTCAGAAAAGTTTGTCGCAGGCGATAGATGAAAAAAATTAAGGTTTGGCTTGTATTACTCATGATGTTGACGCCAATTTTAGGTTTGAGTCAGTCTGTACTTAACCTCGAGGTTGGTTCATCGACTGTTGTAAAGGTCTCTAAAGTTGACCGTCTCGCTATCGGAAACAGTGAAGTGCTTCAAGCAACAGTGATTAATCAAAATGAAATCGTCGTGTTCGGTAAAAAATCTGGAATGACATCACTCGACGTATGGAGGACCGAGGGACAGCGTATGTCTTATCGTGTCAGGGTAACGCCAGAGGGGTTTTCACGCGTACAAGAAGAAATTAAAAATCTCCTTAAAACGGTACCCATGGCAAGAAGCTCTGTCGTAGGGGATAAATTGATCGTTGAGGGTGAAAACTTATCGGATGCAGATCAAGCAAAGATTGCACGACTGGCTCAGCGTTATCCGGAGTTGTTGGATTTTACGAGTCAAGTAGGATGGGACAAAATGGTTCTTTTAGACGTTCAGGTCATTGAGATTCCTTCTGTGCGTCTACAAGAGTTAGGTATCCGCTGGGACAGCGGCCTACCTTTACCTCTAAGCGGCGCAGGCGGTTTAGCTGGAGTTAATGGTTTGCTGTCTGCGCGTATAAGCGCACTGGCTCAAGCAGGTGAAGCGACTATTCTTGCACAGCCACAATTGCTTGCACGTAGCGGCGCCACAGCGAGCTTCGAGGCGGGGGGAGAGGTCCCCTATACCAACACTGACAAAGACGGCAAGAGTTCGACGTCGTTCAAGAAGTACGGTGTTTCTCTCAACATTACGCCTCAAGTGGATCGTAATCATGCGGTTCGTTCGAAAATCGATATTGAAGTGAGCTCGGTTGACCAGACACTGGCTTCTTCGGCAGGTCCCGCACTTAAGATCAGACGAACCTCGACGGAATTTAATGTTCGCTCTGGTCAAACCTTAGTGTTAGGAGGATTTATCTCTCGCGAGCGGTCTCGTGACAGGGATGGCCTGCCTGGACTCTCCGAAATGCCTCTTTTAGGGGGGCTGTTTGGTGTCAATCGTGACTATTACAGAGAGACAGAACTTGCGATTTTTGTGACGCCTATTGTGGTGAATGCGGATCATCCGGGTATGACTCGGCGGGTAGAAAACGCTGCGGTGATATTAGAACAAGCGTTCGGTTCAAAGAAACAGCTTAATTCGTCTGTTCAGTCCGATGATCCTGCCTCAAGTTGGAACCCGCGTGATACGCATTACTCACAGTGGGAGAGCGCGCCATCAATAAAAAATGAATTCCCCGCGATTGATCAATGGAGCGATACAGAATGATAGATTTACTCATTATTTACGAAGATGGACGTAGAGAGCGAATGCAACATACCGTGCCGTTTACTGTTGGACGTGGGATTGAGTGTGAGGCGCGTGTGTCCCATTGGCGTGTCGCCAAGCGGCATTTGCGTATCACTAAGAGCCTGGACGGGTATCAAGCCGAGGATTTGGGATCTTTGTATGGAACGCGTGTCAATGGCAATAAGTTTTCGATACACTCACCTGTCATGGAAAGTGATGAGTTCATTGTAGGACCTTGCATGATCAGACTGTTTCCAGTGTGTCCTGCGAAAGGGTCCTCGATTGATATAGAGCCTCATGATTTGAAACGCTTAGAAGCTAGTTCTGAGAAACCGGCGTCCAAGCTTTCGACTGCCGCGTATCGCGATATTCGACGAGAATTGCATGCAGGTTTGATCAAGGCTTTTGATTTACGACGTCACGATATCGCCGCATTATCTGAGCAAGCGCTCAGGGATCAGGCAATGGTATGCGTTTCAGCTTTGCTCCATGAGCATGCCAGTCACTTGAGTGAAACTCAGCGCCAAGAGTTGCTTGATCTTGTCGTGGATGAAGCGATTGGTTTAGGTGTACTTGAGTCCTTATTAGTCGACCCGAGCATCACTGAAATTATGGTGAATCGGTTCGATGAAATTTTTATCGAACGTCATGGCCGAATCGAACCTAGCCTTTCTCAGTTCAGCGGCGAACAAGCTGTGCGCGGTGTGATTGAGCGAATTGTCTTTCCTTTAGGGCGAAGGCTCGATGATGCCTCTCCAATGGTCGATGCTCGGCTGCGAGATGGCTCAAGAATTAATGCAGTCATTCCTCCGATAGCCATTCGTGGCGCGAGTATGACGATACGTAAGTTTACGAAAAAGGGAATTGATTTAGAGGCCTTAGTCGTCAACGGTACACTATGTACTGAGCTTGCAAATTTTTTAGATCTTTGCATGATTCAGCGACAAAATATTTTGGTTTCGGGAGGAACAGGTTCCGGAAAAACGACCTTGCTTAACGTTTTAGCCAATTGCGTTCCATCTGATCAGCGAATTGTGACGATCGAGGATTCGGCAGAGCTGCAAATTAATCATCCTCATGTCATGTCACTAGAGGCAAGACCTGAAAATGCAGAGGGGCGGGGGGCTGTGACGCTTCGTGGTTTAGTCAGGAATGCGCTCCGTATGCGCCCCGATCGAATTATTGTGGGAGAGGTGCGAGGGCCAGAAGCGCTCGATATGCTATCTGCAATGAATACGGGTCACGAAGGTTCTCTGACAACGCTACATGCCAATACACCGCGTGATGCATTATCGCGCCTTGAGACGATGATTCTCTCTGCAAATGCAGGGCTACCGCTTCATGCGATTCGAGATCAAATTTCTTCTGCGATTAATCTCGTCATTCATCAAGCTCGGTTACCAGATGGGCGACGTATTATTTCTGAGGTGACAGAGATTGTTGGCATTGAGTCAGGGTGCATTCAGATGCAATCTCTTGCACGTTTTGATCGTCAACGTGGTCTGACAGTACCTTGCGGATTCATGCCTCAGTGTTTTGAGGTCTGGGGTCAAGCGGTTCAACCGACATTAAAGCATTGGTTCTCACAGGCGTGATTTACTTAGGTTTATTGTTTGCCTGCTTGTCTATTGCCGTTGCATGCTGGTTGATTCAACATTTGGCAAATTTTGCTTGGGTGCGATATCGTAGCTCTGTGACTGAGCATACACAAACAAGCTTGTCAGAGCTTTTTGTTTTTATTGACACGACACACCTATGGCCTGCGCTCTGGTGTCTCGCTGTGACGGTTGGACTATCTGTATGGTTGCTGAGTCAAAGTTTGTTGCTCGCGGTTGTCATGGCTGCTTTGATGCTCGTATTGCCTCGTCTCTTGTTAACCGCGGCATTACGCCGAAGATTGAGCCTTTTTGATCAGCAATGGCCCGATGCCTTGATTGCAATCGCGAGTGCCTTGCGTTCGGGTGCAAGTCTTGGCTTGGCATTAAAAAATTTTTCTCAAGATGCGCCCACGCCGATGTCACAGGAACTGAGCTTAGTGATGAGGGAGCATCGAATGGGATTACCTTTGAATCAGGCTTTAGCTGATCTCAGAAAACGCATGCCGACAGAAACCGTTGAATTGGTGACCGTTTTGTTAGCTGTTGGAAACTCTTCTGGTGGATCAATGGCAGATTTATTGGAGCGTTTATCCAATAATTTACGGGCACGCCAGCATGTCACTGGAAAAATGAGTATGTTGACTGCCCAAGGGAAAATGCAGGCGTGGGTGATGGGGGCACTGCCCTTGGTCTTGTTATTTGCGCTCAGTCTCATTGACCCCGCTTCCGTTGAGTTGATGTTTTTTAGTCAAACAGGGCAACTCTTGCTTGCGTTAGTCCTCATGCTTGAGTGCCTGGGTGTCATTTGGCTACGCCGAATTTTAGCGATTAAGGTCTAGCAAGATGTTTTATTTGGCCGTCGGATGTTCAATATTTGCAGTCATTGCTGTGTGTTTGAGCGTTTGCATGCTTGGTATCCGCTTGTATGAAAACTCAAAGCCGTATGTAAGTCAGTTACTGGGACCTGATTCAGGATTGTCCAACACCCCAGCGCCTTCCTCGCATGTTAAGCAATCCTATCAATATCTGTGGTGGTTGACGAGTTTGCTTGGTCGCCCATTGATCCCTTTTGTTACCTGGGGGCAGCGCAGGAGACTCTCTTTGCACATACAGCGCGCAGGTTTGATGAGGTGGGAATACATTCACATATATTGTTTGCAATGCATATCCGCTTTTTTGACTGTGGTGTTCTGTGTTTGGTGGTTATACGATGCATTGCTTGCGCTTAATATCTTTGCATATCTATGCTTGTTTGCCTGCGCGTCATGCGGATGGTGGTGCCCAATTTTTTGGTTAAAACGCATGCATCAACTTCGATTGCGTCGGATCAGTGATCAACTTCCATTTTTTCTTGATATGGTAGGTCTAGGTTTGGATGCAGGACTGAATCTTCAGGCCTCTATTCAATTGGCTCTTGAGCATATCGGTGAGGGGGCATTACATCAAGAATGGTCAATCATGCTCGCGGATATGCGCGCAGGTCAGTCTCGTACGCAGTCCTTAAGAAACTTAAGTCAACGATTGAATCTATCCAGCATGCGTCAGTTAATTTCATCGCTCATACAAGGCGAGTCGATGGGTTTCAGCATGGGCCGCATTATTCAGGTTTATGCAGATCAGCAACGTGCACACCGTTTGATGAAAGCTGAAAAGCAGGCATTGCAAGCACCAGTCAAAATGCTTTTTCCAATGGCGTTATGTATATTCCCTTGTACTTTTATTATTTTGGGATTTCCTGTTGTCGTTCAATTATTAGGTTTGTCATGAACATAATTAAAGCCCAACGCTGGTGGCAACGTGCAGGCGGATTATTGATTCGTCCGAAACTCAGCATTGATGAGGTGCTTTGGTTACAGCCTTGTTGGTCGGTTCATACTTTTTGTATGCAGTATCCGATTGCAGTATTTTTTTTGGATAAAAGGCGCACCGTCATTCATGTCCAACCGTACTTACCACCGAACCGCATCGCATTCTGCCTGGGTGCAGGCTCAGTCTGCGAAATGCTACCCATCAGAGAGGATCATTGTGCGATGGTTTCAGAGTCGCTCATGCGATCATTGTCTTTAAATACGGCGACATAACTCGTGTAAAAACTGCAATACAACACTGAAGTTGCCGCCACATTCACGGGCACCTGGATCGTCGCTGCAGTGTTGGCGGATAAACCCATTAGAGCAAGCAAGCTAATTAAGGTGTCAATGCCTAAAAAAACAGCAAGCCAAGTGAGGCCGTAAACTAAGAACGCCCATTTATTACGCCAACAGGCAATCCAGCTAAAAAAGAGTGCTTGCGTCATGCGAATGCCATGCCAACCCACAAGCGCTGGCGCAAACCAAAAGATTGCAGCCATGACGACGTAAAAAATGCCAAAAATGAGCATCGGTGTTTTAACCGCATCCATCAACGGCATGAGGTCGTTTGTTTGCTCTACATTTTTAAGCGCTGCAGTGACCTCGCCTGAAAAAGGCAAGAAAACTGCCAGCCCAAGCAACAGGCAAAACGCAACGTACAAGCCGCCCATTCCCAGCAGACGACGAAAAACGAGTGGTTGTCGCAAGGGCTCTATCCATGTTCCAAGCAAAATACGCTGTCCCGCACTTGCATGCCGTCCCGCGGAAAGTGATAGCAAAGTTGCTGTCGGCATAAGTACGATAAAGAAAAGCGGACCAATAGGCGGAGTGATTGTAGCGATCATCAGTAACAAGCTGACAAACATCGCCCAAGAAAAAAAGGCGAGTGGCTGACTACGAAACAGCGACCAACCGTCTCGTACCCAAATCCAACCGGACAGCGCAGGTAAGGGGACTGCTTGCATCAGAATTCCTCGGGAAGCGCCGCGGTGGCGCTGGTTGTTCTTTGAGTGAGTATGCGCTCAAAATGAGCGGGGTCATGGGGCTTGAGTGTTTGAGCGGGACGGGGTAAGTAAAAATCATACAGTCTTGAGATCCAAAAGCGAAGCGCTGCCCCCCGCAACATTGCAGGCCAAATACGTTTTTCTGAATGACTAAATGGGCGTATTTGGGCATATGCGTTGAGCCATGCTGTCAGGAGCTCAGGGTGAAAACTACCCGTTGAATGATCGATACACCAGTCGTTGACGCTAACCGCTACATCAAAGAGCCAGGTGTCAACGCCTGCGAAATAAAAGTCAATGAATCCCCCCATGATGGGTTGATCGGGCGTGCCAGCAAATAAGACGTTATCTCTAAAGAGGTCGCAATGAGAGGGGCCGCGCGGCAGAGACTTAAAATCCTCTGTATGCGCCAGCGCTCGCTGCTCAGCGAGGGTCTCTCGCAATAGTTGTGTAAGCGTCTGATTTAAAAAAGGCAAAACCGATGGCGCTGTGTTTTCCCACCAGGCTAAGCCACGCAAATTAGGTTGCCCAATCGAAAAATCTAATCCAGCTAAATGGGCACGCGCCAGAGTCTGACCTGCAATGGCGCAATGTTGGAGTCCTGGTTTTGGTTCGTAGCTGCCTGGTAGTTTTGAAACAATCGCTGCAGGTTTAGCATGCAAAAAGGAAAGTCTCTTGCCGTCTACCCGCGTTTGGGGCTCAGGCACAGGTATCGATTTTTGAGCTAGGTGATGCATAAGCTCTATGTAAAACGGAAGCTGTTCGGCCTTGAGAACCTCAAATACAGTCAGTACATACTCCCCTCGAGTGGTAGTAAGGAAAAAGTTGCTGTTTTCAATTCCCGCTGCAATACCTTTCAAGGCGATGAAGTCGCCCAGACAATAATCAGCCAGCAGCGTACGGGCGTCCAATTCGCTAACTTGAGTAAACACTGCCATAGATATGAGGTGACGCTATTTGTAAGATATTTTGATTTTAGCAAGGATGACTTGCGCGAGATCGATCATTCGACAATTTGCTTATCCTTCATCCATATAAAATAGCGGAAGTCCGGTTTGGACGCTTTAGAGTCACTTAAAGATATGCCCACGCCAGAACAGTCCTGGAAATTATGCGTTGCCCCGATGATCGATGTCACCGATCGACACTGTCGATTTTTTCATCGCTTGCTTGCACCCCATGCGCGTCTATATACAGAGATGATTACCACTGGTGCACTGACACATGGCGATATCCACAGACACTTGGACTTTAATGATCAAGAGCACCCCGTGGCGCTTCAACTCGGAGGAAGCGAGCATGCTGCCTTGAGTCAAGCTGCCCGATTGGGTGCACAATGGGGATATGACGAAATCAATCTTAATTGTGGCTGCCCCTCGGAGCGAGTACAAAAGGGTGCCTTTGGAGCCTGTTTAATGGCCGAGCCCCAGTTAGTGGCTGATTGTGTCAAGGCGATGCAAGATGCGGTGAGCATCCCAGTGACGGTTAAGCACCGCTTAGGCTTGGATTACAGCGATGATTATGGTTTTGTCAGAGATTTTGTTGGTGCTATTTACGATACGGGTTGTCGCGTCTTTGTCGTGCATGCGCGTAATGCGGTTCTAAAAGGTCTAACACCCAGAGACAATCGCGATATTCCCCCTTTGCGTTACGCAGATGCTGCCAAACTTAAACAAGATTTTCCAGATGCCACCATTGTGTTGAATGGCGGCTTATCTGGCGTACAAGATTGCTCTCAAGCTTTGCTGACTTTTGATGGCGTGATGCTTGGGCGCGCACCTTGGCACAATCCAGGCGTCCTGAGTGAGTTGTCTGTAGCGTTTTGGCCAAGCGAGCCGGTGATTCAAGAGTCCGCACTCATCGACAAGTTAGTCGCCTATGCAGCGAGTCAAATTGAGCGTGATACGCCTTTGCGTATTGTCGTGCGACCTTTGCTTGGGTTATTTAATGGCAGGCCGCGCTCACGGTTATGGCGTCGGATGCTTTCTGATTCAAAGCTTCTAAATGCAAATGACCCAACGCTTATTTTGCGTGCGTGGTCAGAAATTGGCGGCTATGCCCCGCTAGATACATCGACTGCTCAAGAAACTTAGAGGGCGAATATTCAAGTTTTTGGGCGTTGATTTTCTTCTTCTGGCCAGTCGCGTATATAGGCCTTGAGCATTGAATTTTCGAATTTTTGCGCAGCAACGATGGCTTGAGCCATATCGTAAAAAGAAATGACGCCCATCAAAACCGTGCCATCCATGACGGGTATGTAGCGAGAGTGATTTTCAAGCATGATACGCTGCACCTCGTTTGCTTCCGTATCTGGAGAAACGCTGACAGGCTTTGCATCCATAATGCTGCGAATGGTGGTGGAGCCTACCGCACCATGATTACCGTTGACATGGCGGATGATCTCTCTGAAGGTCAACATACCGGCTAGAGCGCCTCGGTCCATAATGACCAAAGAGCCAATATCATGTTGGCTCATTGTCTCAAGTGCCTGAACGACTGAAGACTCGGGCGATGCGGTAAAAAGTGTATTGCCTTTGACCCGCAAAATTTCACTGACCTTTAGCATGATGCGTCTCCTGTGTGCTGCTTTAATCGGATTGTACGTTCAGCTTGTCTAGCTTGTCATTCTGCAACAGCACATTGCTCAAGTTCGTGTCCTTATTGTCTTGGATATAAGCGGACAACGCCAGCTTGAGTTCAGGATGATCATCAAGGCGCAGCGTGCGACGATTAATAAAACACCGCATGAACAAAGGTGTCAAACTTGTTGTGTGAGGGTCGCACACAAAGACCCAGTGGTCACGTTGACGGATTTGAGTCGCTGCGATGAGTCCTAAATCTTGTAAGGTGGCAAGCGTAGAAACGACTTGATCTTCTGTAAGCTGTAGCGCTTCGGAGATTTGTCTGGCGCGTAAGCCTGGTGGCCTCTGGGAGCGGGATTGGTCGAGTAAATTTAGGGTGTCAAGGGCGTTTTGTAATGGGTCGCCGGGTTGTGAGGCACCACGGATACGCACATGTCGCAAATAAGGTAGATTGGCCGCAACAATTGCACCGAATAAGACACTGAGCCAAGAGAGATACACCCAAATCAAGAAAACGGGGAGGGCCGCAAAGGCGCCATAAATCATGGTGTAAGTCGAGAGCTGAGAAACATAAAAGGCAAAACCTGTTTTCATCACCTCTAGTAATACAGCCACTAAGAGCCCGCCTATCAAGGCATCTCTTGGCGCGACGCGGACATTGGGCACGATGATAAAGAGGGCTGCAAAGCCCGCAGCGCTGACAAAAAAAGGCGACACTTTTAGCGTCATCTCTAAAAGATCAGGGATTTGAGTCATCACTCCGAAGGATTCGCGTGCCACAAACGCCGTCGCCCAAAGACTAGCACCTGTCATAAGCGGCCCGAGCGTCAAAAGAGCCCAATAAACCAGCAGACGTTGACCGATTGCCCTTGGTTTAGAGACACGCCAGATTTCGTTCAGCGCTTTATCAACCGATAAAATGAGCAACAATACTGTGATGACTAAAAAGCTGCCGCCAATCGCAGTCAGCCGACTCGCCTGACTGGCAAAGTCGTTGAGGTAAGTCATAACATTTTCAGAAATGACAGGGGGCATCAAACTGCTAGACAAAAAAGTCTGCAGTGCATCGCTGAATGCATGAAACTGGGGAAAAGCTGTAAAAAGTGCGAGCGCGACGGCAAGCAAAGGAACAATAGCCAATACTGTTGTGAATGTCAGACTACCTGCTAGATCAAAGGCATCGACTTGACTGAGCCTTTGCGCACTTGACAGCATGATTTCACGCCAAGCCGTGAGCTTTGCAGGCTTGCCGTGAGCGAAAGGTTGTTGAATATTCACCGAATCAAGCTCCGCGTTCGATGGGTACGTAGGTAGGGGTACTGTGTTGTTTCATCTTACCCGAGTCATAATAGCAGTATGAAGACATCGAACAGTCCCATGGCAACGCCTACTCAACCCACCCTCAATGCTGCATTGCAACAAGTAGCGATGATATCCCTGATTGCGCTGTTTATATTGTGCATACTCTGGGAAACATGGCTTGCTCCATTGCGTGCAGGGGGTACTTTATTATTTTTAAAGGCACTACCGCTCGCCTTTGCGTTTCGTGGTGTTTCAAAAGGTAGTTTATATACGATTCAATGGGCATCAATGCTGGTGCTGTTGTATTTAATGGAAGGTGTCGTCAGAGTGATGTCTGATCCGCCAGGCCCCTCAATTTTGATGGCTTGGATTGAGATTGTTCTTTCCTCAGTTTTTTTCTTTGCCGCCTTGTTTTATGTTAAGCCTGCCAAGCGTTTTGCCAAAGAACTGAAGGCATTCGCCGAGGCCCAGACTCAAGCCTCTTCTCAGGAAAAACAACAGCCATGACATCTTCAGTCAATCTCGACTTGGATCGTTTCGACTCACTTCAAACGAACAACAGTTTTGCTGCACTTGGTTTGGATTTTTTCACCCGTTTGCCGACCACACCTCTTAAAAACCCCAGGCTGGTTCACGTGAATCAGGACGTAGCAGCGCTGTTGGGTATTTCCCCTCAGGCGCAGCGGACGCAGGGTTTTCTGGACGTCGTGAGTGGCACCGCACCGTTGTCGGGAGGCGATACGCTTGCTGCGGTATATAGCGGCCACCAGTTTGGAGTGTGGGCGGGACAGCTCGGGGACGGTCGTGCGCATTTGCTGGGAGAAATAGTTGGTCCTTCCGGGAATTGGGAGCTTCAGCTCAAAGGGGCTGGCATGACGCCTTACTCACGCATGGGGGATGGACGCGCTGTGTTGCGTTCTTCCGTGCGCGAATATTTAGCGAGTCAAGCGATGCATGGTTTGGGTGTCGCGACCACGCGAGCCTTATCGTTAGTATCGGCCGACGATCCCGTGATGCGTGAGACAGTTGAAACCGCAGCTGTTGTGGCCAGAGTCGCCCCAAGTTTTGTGCGTTTTGGATCGTTTGAACACTGGGCCTCTCGCAAGCGGCCTGATTTAGTGCGTAAGCTTGCGGACTACACGATTGAACGTTTTTATCCTGAGTGTTTGGCCGTTTCAACAGGCGTTTCTGTTTCGGCCCACTTAAAATACGTCAAGCTGCTTGAGTCCGTGGTGAAAAGAACCGCTCAGCTGATGGCGAGCTGGCAAGTCGTGGGTTTTTGTCATGGCGTCATGAATACTGACAATATGTCGATCCTAGGTCTCACGCTTGATTATGGGCCGTATGGTTTTATGGATGGTTTTGACGCGCGCCATATTTGTAATCATACCGATACAAACGGTCGTTATGCATGGCATGCGCAGCCCGCAGTGGCCCACTGGAATCTTTATCAGTTGGCCAATAGCTTGTTTTCAATTGTGCCGGATGCAGAGGCCTTGAGGGGTGCCCTGGATCAGTTTGAGCCAACTTTCCTGCTTGCTATGCAAACACGTATGAGCCAAAAACTTGGTTTATCGACGTGGCAAACTGGCGATGAGGCGCTTATTGATGATCTTTGGAGCCTGATGCAAGCGAGTCATGCGGACTTTTCCTTGACGTTTAGGCAATTGGCTTACGCGCCAGGTTTGACCAAAGCCGAGGCTGGACAGGTGGCGCATGATTTAGGCGGTACAGTTGGCGACGGATCTGGAGCGTTAAAGCCGTTTAGTGATCTTTTCATAGATAGAGAAGCTGCTCAAGCATGGTTAGTTCGATATCGAGACAGAGTGGCTTTGGAGACCGTAACATGGCAAGAACGGGTCGCGTTGATGCTTGCCGTCAACCCACTGTATGTCTTGCGCAATTATTTAGCGCAGCAAGTGATAGAGGAGACGCAGCGGGGAGATTTTTCAGAGCTCAACAATATGATGGCTCTGCTGGCGTCTCCGTTCGCAGCCCAAAAGGGAATGGAGCGTTACGCTTCAATGCCACCGCATTGGGCAAGCAAAATTGAGGTCAGTTGTTCTTCCTAATGTAATAATGGTGTTTTGTCGCTTGTGTCTCTTTGAGCACGCCCAACTTTGACGGTTCTTTGCCCATGTCTGGTAATACTCTCGGTACCTTGTTTTGCGTCACTAATTTTGGTGAATCCCATGGACCCGCCATTGGCTGTGTGGTGGATGGTTGCCCCCCTGGATTATCCCTGTGTGAGCAGGACATCCAAGTTGAGCTTGATCGACGTCGGCCCGGGACCTCTCGTCACGTGACACAGCGCCAAGAGGCCGATCAGGTCGAAATTTTGTCCGGTATCTTTGAGGGCAAGACAACGGGCACTCCGATTGCTTTGCTGATTCGAAACGTGGATGCGCGCAGCAAGGATTACAGTGCGATCTCTGACACGTTCCGCCCGGGTCATGCGGATTATGCGTATTTTAAAAAATACGGTTTCCGTGATCCTCGCGGAGGAGGGCGTTCCTCGGCTCGGCTGACCGCACCAACAGTGGCGGCGGGGGCAATCGCTAAAAAATGGCTGTCCGAACATTACGGCATCACAGTGAGAGGCTATATGAGCCAACTCGGTCCAATACAGATGACTTTCAAAGCTTGGGAGCACGTACCCAACAACCCTTTTTTTTCGGCTGATCCTGACATCGTGGCTCAACTCGAAGCCTATATGGATCAATTACGTAGAGACGGCGACTCTGCCGGAGCGCGTATCGAAGTGGTTGCCGAAGGGATGCCTGCTGGCTGGGGCGAACCCCTTTATGATCGGCTAGATGCGGATATTGCGCATGCCATGATGGGTCTCAATGCGGTCAAAGGCGTCGAAATTGGTGCCGGATTTCACAGCATTGTGCAGCGTGGTTCTGAGCACGGCGACGAGATTACCCCTGAGGGATTTTTAACCAATAATGCCGGTGGCATCTTGGGTGGCATTTCTACAGGACAGCCAATTACTGTCAGTTTGGCAATTAAACCAACCTCCAGTATTCGGATTGAGCGCCGTTCGGTCGACCGAGCAGGCAATCCTGTTTCCGTCAAAACCTTGGGTCGTCATGATCCGTGTGTCGGCATTCGTGCCACGCCTATTGCGGAGTCATTATTGGCGCTCATTTTGGCTGATCATGCCCTACGCCATCGTGCTCAGTGTGGCGACGTGCCTCATAAGGGCTAGTGGCATGCCTGCTATGGCATAATCAAAAGCTAAACCTATCCAATGAGAGTGGCAGAGACAGCGTCATGAAAAAAACCTTATACGACAAGCTTTGGGATGCCCATGTGGTTCACGAAGAATCAGATGGCACCGCTATCCTTTATATCGATCGCCACCTTTTGCATGAGGTGACTAGTCCTCAGGCCTTCGAGGGCCTCGATTTGGCCGGCCGCAAGCTTTGGCGTCTCAATTCCAATTTGGCTGTGGCAGACCATAACGTACCGACGACTGATCGAGCTCAAGGTATTACCGATCCTATTTCAAAGCTTCAGGTCGATACCCTCGACGCCAACTGCGAAAAGCATCAGGTGATTGAGTTCCGTATGAACGATTTGCGTCAAGGCATCGTGCATGTGATCGGCCCTGAGCAGGGCGCTACCTTGCCCGGCATGACAGTTGTTTGTGGTGACTCGCACACCAGCACCCATGGTGCAATGGGTGCGTTGGCTTTCGGTATCGGAACTTCCGAGGTCGAGCATGTCATGGCAACGCAGACCCTGCAGGCCAAGAAAAATAAAAATATGCTTGTGCGTGTAGAGGGTGCTTTGCCAGCAGGTTGTACGGCCAAAGATATTATTTTGCACATCATCGGTGTGATTGGCACCGCGGGTGGTACCGCGCACGCAATCGAGTTTGCGGGCAGTGCCATTCGAGATTTGTCGATCGAAGGTCGCATGACCCTGTGCAATATGTCGATCGAGGCGGGTGCCCGTTCTGGCATGGTGGCTGTTGATCAAAAGACCATTGATTATTTTGTGGGTCGTCCCTTCGCACCGAGCGGCGCGCTTTGGGATCAAGCGGTTGCCTACTGGAAAACTTTGCATTCAGACGAGGGTGCACATTTTGACCGTGTTGTAGAAATTGATGCGCGTCAGATCGTGCCTCAGGTTACTTGGGGCACGTCCCCCGAGATGGTCTTGCCTGTGACAGGTCGCGTACCAGATCCTGAGCGCGAAAAGGATGAAGCCCGTCGCAGCGGCATGGAGCGTGCCCTCGAATACATGGGTCTCAAGCCAAATACCGCTATCCAAGATATCAAAATTGATCGCGTATTCATTGGTTCTTGTACGAATTCACGGATTGAGGACTTGCGTGCCGCTGCGGTAGTGGCGCGCGGTAAACATGTGGCTAGCAACGTCCGTCAGGCAATGGTGGTAGCAGGTTCTGGGCTCGTTAAAGCCCAAGCTGAACGCGAAGGTCTCGACAAAATCTTTATCGAGGCAGGTTTTGAATGGCGAGAGCCAGGCTGTTCGATGTGTTTGGCGATGAACGCCGATCGACTCGAACCTCAGGAACGTTGTGCCTCGACCTCCAATCGCAACTTCGAAGGTCGTCAAGGCCAAGGTGGTAGAACCCATCTCGTGAGCCCAGCCATGGCAGCTGCTGCTGCAATTGCTGGTCATTTTGTCGACGTACGTAACTTCCGGTAAACAGACATGGACGCATTTACAACACACCAAGGGCTGGTCGCTCCACTCGATCGCGAAAACGTCGACACGGACCTCATCATCCCCAAGCAGTTCCTCAAGTCTATCAAGCGCTCTGGCTTTGGTCCGAACTTGTTTGATGAGATACGTTATTTGGATCATGGCGAGCCTGGCATGGACAATTCCAAGCGCCCGCTCAATCCCGAATTCATTCTAAATCAATCCCGCTACCAACAGGCTTCGATTTTGTTGGGACGCAAAAACTTTGGTTGTGGCTCCAGCCGCGAGCATGCGCCTTGGGCGCTTGCGCAATACGGCTTTAAGGCCGTGATTGCCCCTTCGTTTGCAGACATCTTTTTTAACAATAGTTACAAGACAGGCTTTTTGCCAATCGTTCTGACAGAGCTTGAAGTTTCGCGCCTGTTTGACGAGGTGCGTGGTTTTGTGGGCTACAAGTTGACTATTGATCTTGAAAGGCAACTGGTGATTGCACCCGATGGTCGTGAGATGCATTTCGACATCACTACACATCGTAAATACTGTCTGGTTAACGGATTAGATGAGATTGGTTTGACATTGCGTCACGCTGACAAAATCCGCAATTTTGAAAATGAGCGTCTTGCACGTCATCCCTGGTTGGATGTCGTGCCAATCGGTGCGCGTTAAATCACTGTATATCGGGCCGGTTCGCCGGCCCATTATTATTTAGATGAGTCAATTATGACAAAGAAAATTGCAGTCCTACCCGGTGATGGCATCGGCGCTGAAATCATTGAGCAAGCTGTTCGAGTGTTGGGTGTAGTGGCTCCAGAGTTAGAACTCAATCATGCACCTGTTGGAGGCACTGCCTTTGATCTGCATGGCCATCCCTTGCCACCCGCAACACTTAAGCTCGCCCAAGAATCAAATGCGATTTTGTTTGGTGCAGTGGGTGATTGGAAATACGACAAATTGCCTCGTGAACACCGTCCTGAGCAAGCCATTTTGGGTCTGCGTAAAGCGCTCGGCTTGTTTGCAAACTTGCGTCCCGCTATTTTGTATCCAGAGTTGGCTAATGCCTCATCGCTCAAGCCAGAAATCGTATCCGGATTGGATATTTTGATTTTGCGTGAGTTGACAGGGGATATCTATTTTGGTACACCACGCGGTATTCGTACTGCGACGGATGGTCCCTTCGCAGGGTCCCGTGAAGGTTTTGACACCATGCGCTATGCCGAGCCTGAGATTCGACGCATTGCACACATCGGTTTCCAAGCTGCACAAAAGCGTAAAGGTAAGTTGTGCAGCGTCGATAAAGCCAACGTTTTGGAGACCTCACAGCTCTGGCGTGACATTGTCATTGATGTTGCGAACGACTATCCCGATGTCGCGTTGACACACATGTATGTAGATAATGCAGCCATGCAGTTAGTGCGCGCGCCTCGTGAGTTTGACGTGATCGTCACCGGCAACTTGTTCGGTGATATTCTGTCTGACGAAGCTGCGATGCTGACAGGCTCGATCGGCATGTTGCCCTCGGCTTCATTAAATGCTTCTGGCCAGGGTTTGTATGAGCCTAGTCACGGCTCCGCGCCCGATATCGCAGGTCAGGGTGTTGCCAATCCGCTCGCGACGATTTTGTCTGCAGCCATGATGCTGCGTTATTCGCTCGATAGCGCTGCCATTGCTGATCGTATTGAGCAAGCTGTGCAAAAAGTGTTGCAGCAAGGGCTTCGTACCGCGGATATTTACGAGCCTGGCACGACCAAGGTTGGTACTGCTGCCATGGGTGATGCTGTGCTCAAAGCCTTGACTTAATGCGTATCCGGCTCAGTCGCCTGTATGCGGTGGGCTAAAATGTATGACATATATCTCTTAATTGTGGTTTGGTTGAAATGAAAAAATCGGTAGGTTTAGTGGGTTGGCGCGGTATGGTTGGATCCGTTCTCATGCAGCGTATGCGTGTCGAGGGCGATTTTGATCTGATTGATCCCGTTTTTTTCTCTACCAGTAATGCTGGTGGGCGTGCGCCTGAGTGGGCCGGTTCTACCGCTCTTCAAAATGCGTTCGACATTGAAGCCCTCAAAAAACTCCCGATAATTGTGACCGCTCAGGGCGGCGATTACACCAGCGTCGTATATCCAAAGCTGCGTGCAGCAGGATGGACGGGCATCTGGATTGATGCGGCCAGCACCTTGCGCATGAAAAGCGATGCCATTATTGTCCTAGATCCCGTTAACCGTGAGGTGATTGATGCGGGTTTGCAGCGCGGTGTGCGGGATTACATTGGCGGCAATTGCACTGTGAGTTGCATGATGATGGGTCTGGCCGGTCTCTTCAAGCATGACTTGATTGACTGGATGACGAGCATGACCTATCAGGCAGCCTCAGGTGGTGGTGCACAACACATGCGTGAGCTGCTGACCCAGTTTGGTATCCTGAATGCGGCCGTCAAGTCTGAGCTCGCCGATCCTGCTTCTGCCATTTTGGAAATTGACCGTAAAGTGTTGGCGACTCAGCAGTCCGGACAACTGCCGACAGAGCATTTTGGCATTCCACTTGCTGGCAATTTAATTCCCTGGATCGACAAAGACCTCGGTAACGGGATGTCCCGCGAGGAATGGAAAGGCGAAGCAGAAACCAACAAAATTTTGAGTCGCGGTGAAGGTTTCGGCTCTGCACCGATTCCGATCGATGGCCTGTGTGTGAGGATTGGGGCCATGCGTTGCCACAGTCAAGCGCTCACCATCAAGCTAAAACGCGATGTGCCGATGGATGAAATCGCAGAGATCATCGCTCAAGGCACTGCGTGGGCCAAATTTGTCCCTAATACCAAAGAAGATACGCTGAATGCTTTGTCACCCGTTTCCGTGACTGGCACACTCGACATTCCCGTTGGCCGTATGAGAAAGCTTTCAATGGGGCCTGAATACCTTAGCGCTTTTACGATTGGTGATCAGTTGCTTTGGGGTGCAGCAGAGCCGCTGCGCCGCATGTTGCGCATTACGCTTGGTGAGCTCTAATTTTAGGAATATCCTTTATGGCATTGCAATTGAATATTTCTAGTTCTGTGTTTCTGAAAGTCGTCTCACCTTTGGTGTTCGGCATCGGGATAACATTGACTGGAATGGGTATCTCCCTCGCAGCCCAACCTGGACATGGTCGCGTGATATCAGTTGCCGGTTCACCTCTTCAGGTATCCATTCCATTGAGTGGCCTGACTGCAGACGATCTCAAGGTATTGAACGCCTCTGTTGCCGAGAAAGGAGCCTGGGCACAAGCTGGCTTGTCTTTGCCAGCCTCAATTGACTCTTTATCTGTCAATGTTGAGCCAGGCGCAAATTCGAGCTCGCGAAATCTTGTGATGCGGTCAACACAAGTCGTGAATCGTCCTGTGATTGATGTACTCATTCGCCTGACGACAGCTTCTGGTATCACGTCAATTCAATCGAGTTATTTAGTGTTGACCAGTGAAGCTTCACCTCAAACAGCTAGTTCGGTACGCGTGGCGCGCGGAGACACGTTGTATGAGATTGCTTTGGCAAAAGCCGTCAGCGGAGCAGACATATATCAAGTGATGTGGGCGATTTATAAGGCCAATACCCAAGCATTCATTTCTAACAATATGAATCTACTGCGTGCGGGTGTGACGCTTAATATCCCTGATGCTGCTGCGATGCGTGCAGTCGATCGCAATTACGCGCGTGCCATGTTTGCCAAGCATGACCAAGCTTTTAGAGCGCGTCGAGGCGCAGGTCAGGCCGGCATTGTTGTGCCTATTGTCGTCAGTGAGACACCTCTGGCAAGTTCTGTGTCTGTGAGTCCATCTCAGCCTTCTGCTTCAGCTAATTCGACGGTAGAAGCTCTTAGTGGAGATCAGGTCAGACTCGCTTCGTCAAATCCCTCTGACCAACTTGCAGATCTAAGAGTGGCTAATGCCAATGAATTGCGAGAAATGCAGGCACAAGTTGAGTCATTACAGAAAAATGTAGAAGAATTAAAAGAAGCCCTTCAAAAAAGTCAGTCTGCCTCTGGCACTGTTCGCACAACTGGATCAAAGGGAGCAACGGGAGCGTCTGTGTCTACTGGATCGACTGGAGCTACAGGATCGACTAGTTCAGTAGGATCTGTCGAACCTTCAGGCCCAGCAACTACTCCAGGTACTTCTGTTGCTCCGGGTTCATCACTTGCCTTGGGTGCTTCCAGTCAATCTGACTCTGCTGCCTCTTCAACGATTAGTGCATTAAAGGATACTGGTGTTGCTGCCGCTGCCGAGGTTAAAACTGGCATAGCAAAAGTTAAACAATTAGCCTCTGATCACGTGCTGGGATTTGTTTTGGGCCTCTCAGCTTTACTCGCTCTGATCATTGCCTTTTTACTAAAGAGTGCGGGTACTAAGGCCAATGCGGATGAGCGAGATCCAGAGGCTGCTCCATCCCCTGCAATGGCATCGGATTTTGATCAAAAGCTCCAGTCGATTGACTTAAATTTGTCAAATGATGATAAGCCAACACCCTCTGTTGGATCCACTAAAACAGGTGTCTGATTCGCTTTCTTCGCCAGTGCCGGAGTCATTAGCTGATGACTCTGCGCTAGCGATAGGCAATAATGTTAGGTTGAACCGCATTGCGCTTGGCATTGCTTATGATGGGCGACCTTGGCAGGGCTGGCAAAAGCAAACGCACGGACAGACTGTCCAAGACGTATTAGAGCGCGCACTCAAAACTTTCGTGGGTTCACAGATCAGTACAGTCTGTGCCGGTAGAACCGACGCAGGCGTTCATGGGTTAAATCAAGTGGTACATCTAGATACGGACGTTCTTCGAACGCCAGAATCTTGGGTGCGCGGCACCAATGCGCATTTGCCTGATTCAATTGCTGTGCAATGGGCTCAGGTTGTCCCTTCAGAGTTTCATGCACGCTTTTCAGCGACCGCACGAGCATACACTTACGTTATCCTTAACACGCGCGTGCGTCATCCAATGTGGCAAGGTCGGGCAGGGTGGGTATTTCAACCACTCAACGTCGATGCGATGCGACAAGCCTCTTTCTGCTTGCTTGGTGAGCATGACTTTAGTAGTTTTAGATCTTCTCAATGCCAGGCCAAGTCTCCTGTTCGAACGATCCACAACATTGAAATCGTGCAACAAGGTCCCCGCATTGTGGTGCAACTCAAAGCGAATGCGTTTTTGCATCATATGGTGCGTAATATTTTGGGTGCACTTGTGCAAGTCGGACAAGGGCGGGAGGCTGACGATTATGTTGCAAAGGTTCTTCAGGCTAAGGATCGTACCCAAGGCGCACCCACTTTCTCCCCTGAGGGCTTGTATTTGACGAATGTCACTTATCCAGGATATTCGTTACCCGTGGTAACAATGGATGGGGTAGGTTTAGATTTTCTTGGTACTTGTCCTGATATGTCTCAAGACCAATTTTGAAAAAGGTATAACGATGCGTACAAGAATCAAAATTTGCGGTATCACGCGTCCTGCTGATCTAGCATGTGCGGTCAATGCAGGCGCAGATGCCGTTGGTTTTGTTTTTCATCCCTCGAGCAAGCGTTTCGTTTCGGCCGAGCGTGCTGCCGAACTCGTTGACAATCTTCCTGCTTTTGTGAGTTCAGTGGCGCTTTTTGTCAATCCAGAGACTTTGTTTGTGCAAGAGGTGATTGAAATCATGCATCCTACGGTTTTGCAATTTCACGGTGAGGAAACACCTGAGTTTTGCGCGTCTTTTGATATGCCTTATATCAAGGCCTTTCGAGTCGGTGCGCCAGGCTTGGACAGTGCGCAGAGCCTCACGCAGTTTTGTCAGCAGTTTGCGTCAGCGCGTGGTTGGTTATTTGATAGTTATACGCCGGCATATGGTGGCAGCGGCCACACCTTTGATCATGCAATGCTATCCGATCTGCTTGCACTCGATTCGGCGCAACGCGCACCTATTATTTTGTCCGGCGGCCTCATTGCGCAAACCCTTTCTGCGCCTATTCGCCAGCTGCGCCCTTGGGCGGTTGATGTAAGTAGTGGCGTTGAAGAAAGTCCAGGCATTAAGTCACCGTCACTGATCGCTGCATTTGTGTCGGCAGTTAAAAAGGCGGATGAATGAGCGCTTTTGACATCCGCCTCATAAAACCGATATAATCTTTTTCTTTGCAGGCGGTTAGCTCAGCTGGTTAGAGCGCCACGTTGACATCGTGGAGGTCGCTGGTTCGATTCCAGTACCGCCTACCAGAAGCCTCATATTGTTAGCATGGTCGCATTTTCAAAAATACTCACGACACGATTGAAGTCTGCATCGCGCCTCGCAGCACGCCTCTTAGTGCGCCTGTTTTAATTTCCACCAAGCAGTCTGCCATACCCTGGAACCAGTTGTTCAACCCCTGCAATTTTTAAGCAATGCCACATCATGGCAGCCACGCTTGATATGACTGGTTTACGAAGATCTCTTTCAAGCGCATCCAATACTTCAATGGTAGGCATACCCACGCCACTTAAAAAGATGACTTCTGCCTCAGACGTGTTGGCTGCGCGCGCTAAGGCATAGGCGCGCTCTGGCGTTTCCTCGTAAATATTTCGAACATTTTCAAGGCGTTTGACGTTCACCACATTTAAACCATAGCTTTCAAGTGCACCTTTGCCCGCGAGTGTTTGGGCTTCTGCATAGGGGGTGGCTAAAGCCACTTTTGTGACACCTAGGTGTTCCATCGCGACGATGACGCTTTTAAAGGCTGAGGTAAAGCGAACCTTGTATTGCTGCTCGAGTCTTGCGGTAAGTGCCGCCTCACCATCGCGGCCCAACATGTAACTTGAGGCGGTATGCGCCAAGGCAATGACTTGCGGACGGATAAGGGCCAACATCTCGGTAGGCTCGTCAATATGATCAAGCTGTGAGCGTGAGCGTTGATCCTGTCCGTCATGCGCACCAGGGGTCCCACGTGCAATCATTCGACCAAAATGAACAGACACTCCAGCGGGTTTCAATGAGAATAATTCAGGCTCGACGTTTGGATTTCCAGGAGGTAATAAAAATCCTAACCGAGCGCGCCATCCGTCCATATCTGTTTCCTGTTTCAAATGAATGCGATGTGATGTTCTTTCAGTTTATTTATTTCGCCACGCCACGAGCAATTTCCGCCCACTTCGTCATTTCAGATTTGATGTGACCGTTAACTTCAGAAGGGGTCCCTTTTTTGACCTGAACAGACATATTGGCAAATTTGTTTTCAACATCTTTGCTTTGTAATGCAATGTCGATACTTTGACTCAGTTTTTCTACGATGGCTTTAGGCGTACCTGCGGGTGCCACAAAAAAGAATGAAACCTCAGTAAACATGCCTGGGATGCCGGCCTCTTTGACCGTAGGTACGTCTGGCAATGCTGCCAGACGCTTGTCTCCCGTAACGGCGATGACGCGAATTTTGTCACCCTTTGCCAAGCCGACAGCGGAAGCTGCGGGCGTGAACCAGACTTGGATGCGCCCAGCGAGGACGTCAACCTGTGCGTCCGAGGTGCTTTTGTATGGGATCATGACCATATCGAGATTGTTCGAGGCCTTGAGCTTGGTTCCGAGATAGTCCGAGACGCTACCTGAAGGGCCGTTGTAATTCAGTTTGCCGGGCGAGGCTCGGGCGAGCTTGACCACATCACTCAAGGACTTGGCAGGAAGGCTAGGAGGCACGGCAACCACGTAAGGCAGGCTGGCAGCAAAGGCAATGGACTCAAAGTCCTTTGACAGGTCTGTTTTAACAGCAGGGTTGGTCACCTGATTAATAATGCTGCTCGTACTTGTCAGAAAAATGGTGTAACCATCAGGCTTGGCTTGGGCAACGTAATCGGTCGCAATATTGCCTGTCGCACCTGCTTTATTTTCGACGAGAACAGTTGTTTTCATAATTTGGGTGAGTTGCTGCGCGACTTCCCGCGCGATCAAGTCGTTTCCACTTCCGGGACCGTAGGGCACGACGATGGTGATCGGACGGGAGGGGAAGGTTTGCGCATGGGACAGGAGCGGCAATAAAACGGACAGGCACGCGAGCGTGCGTGCAGCAATGCTGGCGAAGATTTTCATGGGTTTGTCTCTTGTTGTGATTGGAGTCGTTGTGAACTAACAATACCAGAACTGACGCCCATTGCGATAGGTCGTCCAGTGAGGACATTTTGACCAGGAGCCAAGTGTCTGAAATGGTAAACTTAAGGCTTATCGCTTTGTTACAGGATTAGTGCTGATGCTCTCAATTACGCTCCCCGACGGGTCGCAGCGTCAATACCCAGGACCGGTGACGGTTGCTGAAGTTGCTCAATCGATCGGTGCGGGTTTGGCACGTGCCGCCCTCGGTGGCCGCATCACGCAGGATGGTTCAAGCCGTTTGGTCGACACGACCCATCGCTTAGAGAGCGATACCTACCTTGCGATCATTACAGCAAAAGACGCGGAAGGGCTGGATCTGATTCGTCATTCCACGGCACATTTGTTGGCCTATGCGGTCAAATCGCTTTTTCCTGATGCGCAGGTCACGATTGGTCCTGTGATTGATAACGGCTTTTTCTACGACTTTTCCTACAAGCGCCCCTTTACCCCAGAGGACTTGGTTGCGATCGAAAAGAAAATGACGGAGCTCGCGAAAAAAGACGAGGTCGTGACGCGTGAGGAATGGTTGCGCGACGATGCCGTTACTTTTTTTAAAGGGATTGGCGAGGCATACAAGGCCGAGATCATCGGTGCGATCCCTGGCAACGAAGCGATCAGTCTTTATCGAGAAGGCGACTTTATCGACTTGTGCCGTGGCCCACACGTGCCAAGCACTGGCAAATTAAAAGTATTCAAGCTCATGAAAGTCGCGGGCGCCTATTGGCGTGGCGATAGCAACAATGAAATGTTGCAGCGGATTTACGGTACGGCTTGGGCGACCAAAGAAGACCAGGATGCGTATCTGCATATGCTCGAGGAAGCAGAGCGTCGAGACCATCGCAAGATCGGTCGCGACCTCGATTTGTTCCATTTCCAAGAAGAAGGCCCTGGCCTCATTTTCTGGCACCCCAAAGGCTGGGCAATTTGGCAGCAAGTCGAACAATATATGCGTGCTGTTTATCGCGATAACGGCTACCAAGAGGTCAAAGCACCTCAGATTCTCGATATCTCCCTTTGGAAAAAAACCGGCCACTGGGATAACTATCGTGAAAATATGTTCACGACGGAGTCGGAAAATCGTTTGTACGGCCTCAAGCCCATGAATTGTCCTGGCCACGTTCAGATTTTTAATTCAGGCTTGCATTCTTACCGTGACCTGCCACTTCGTTACGGTGAATTTGGTCAATGTCATCGGAATGAACCTTCTGGTTCCCTGCACGGCATGATGCGTGTTCGGGGCTTTACCCAGGATGACGGTCATATTTTCTGTACAGAAGATCAGCTGCAAGATGAATGCGCCGCCTTTACCTCTTTGCTCCAACAGGTCTATGCCGATTTTGGCTTTACCGAAGTCCTTTACAAGGTTGCAACGCGTCCTGAAAAGCGGATCGGTAGCGACGAGGTATGGGACAAAGCCGAAACAGCGCTGATGGAAAGCCTCAAGCGCACTGGATGCGTGTACGAAGTTTCGCCAGGTGAGGGTGCGTTTTACGGCCCAAAGATCGAATACACCCTCAAGGATGCCATTGGTCGACATTGGCAGTGCGGCACGATTCAGGTGGATTTCTCAATGCCTCAGCGTCTCGGTGCTGAGTTTGTAGACGCAACGGATCATCGCCGGGCGCCCGTGATGCTGCACCGTGCGATTCTTGGTTCATTCGAGCGTTTTATTGGTATGTTGATTGAAAACCATGCTGGTGCGATGCCTGCATGGCTGGCTCCTGTACAGGCTGTCGTGTGTTCTATTTCGGAGCACGCGGCTGATTATGCGGCAGAAATCACACAAAGCCTGAAAAAACAAGGCTTTAGAGTAGAATCAGATTGTCGTAGTGAAAAAATTACCTATAAAATCCGTGAGCACAGCTTGCAAAAGCTTCCTTATATCTTGGTGGTCGGTGAAAAAGAGCGCCAAGCAGGGACTGTTGCAGTGCGTGGGCGTGGTGGCGTTGAGCTTGGTTTGATGCCGATAGCCCAATTCATCACGTTACTTAACGAAGACGTGGCTTTACGCCGCAATTCCGGTTCGACTGCGTCGCAGTCGGCCTAACTACTAGGAGTCGTCAACATCGCAACAGAAAAACCACACCGCATCAATGGTGAAATTCGTGTTCCCGAGGTGCGTTTATTAGGTATTGAGGGCGAACAGCTCGGTATAGTTAAAACTTTCGATGCCATCCGCATGGCCGAGGAAAGTGAGATTGATTTGGTTGAGATCGCGCCAAACGCTGATCCACCAGTTTGCCGTTTAATGGATTACGGTAAGTTTAAATATCAAGAACAAAAACGCTTGGCAGAAGCACGCTCCAAACAAAAAATTATTCAAGTCAAAGAGGTTAAATTTCGCCCGGCGACTGACGAGGGCGATTATCAGGTTAAGTTACGCAACCTGAAGCGCTTTCTCGAAGAAGGTGATAAAGCCAAAGTAACACTTCGCTTCCGTGGTCGCGAAATGGCGCACCAGGAGTTGGGTATGCGCGTGCTTGAGCGCGTCCGTGACGACTTGACTGACATGGCTGTTGTAGAAGCGATGCCCAAGCTTGAAGGTCGCCAAATGGTGATGGTTCTCTCGCCTCGTAAAAAATCAGCCACCAAAGAAGCTACAGCGTAATCCATGCATGTATTGTTTGTTTTGGATCCACTGCCGACTTTAAATGCCTACAAGGATAGCTCTGTTGCGATGATGCGGGCGCTTGTTGCCCGCGGTCACGACTTGAGCTTTGCCTTGCAAGGTGATGTGTTCATTGATGGTGGTCAGGTTTTTGCACGTGCGACCCCTATGGGGCTTGTTACTGGTGCAGATCTCCATCAACCTGCTTGGTGGAAAGAGCTTGGCTCCGCAGTTGATACGCCCTTACAGGCATTTTCTGCAGTCATTATGCGTAAGGATCCTCCATTTGATATGGAGTATGTTTACATCACACACATGTTTGATTACGCTCAAGCGCAAGGTGCTCGAGTATTTAATAGCGGCTCCGCAATACGCAATCACCCTGAAAAGCTCGCTATCACTGAGTTTGCCCAGTTTACGACGCCTACGCTTGTGACGCGTGACATGGAAAGGATCAAGGCTTTTCACGCCGAGCATCACGATGTGATCGTCAAGCCTCTTGATGGCATGGGTGGCACCGGTATTTTTAAACTTGCAGCAAACGAGCCCAATCTGAATGCGATTCTTGAGTCTCTGACGCATGATGGTCAGCGTTCAATCATGGCTCAGCGTTATATTCCTGAAATCAGTCAGGGAGATAAACGTATTTTACTAATTGGTGGCGAACCTGTTCCTTATTGTCTTGCACGCATTCCTTTAGCGGGTGAAACACGGGGTAATTTAGCTGCAGGTGGTCGGGGCGTCGCACAGCCTCTTTCAGCGCGTGATTGGGAAATCGCCCGTGAAATCGCACCTCAGCTCAACAAAAGAGGTTTGTTACTTGTTGGGTTGGATGTGATTGGCAACTATGTCACTGAAATCAATGTCACAAGTCCAACCTGCTTTGTTGAAATTACAGAGCAAACTGGCTTTGACGTCGGCGCTCGTTTCGTCCAAGCGCTAGAACTTGCGGTGCTCGAGGCTGTTTAAACCATGACCGTTATTTTTGTCGTGGCACATGTGCCGCTTGCTTCTGCATTAGATGCCTGTGCTAGGCATGTTCTAGGAAGTGATCCCAATCTATATCTGTTTGATATACAGCCTAAAGAGTGTGCTTCGGATTCTGCCCCTCGATTGGCTGCCGAGATCATCGCTGCCGGTCAGACTGAGGGTGTGCTGATATTGACAGATTTGCCAGGTGCAACGCCTTCAAATATTGCCGTGACAGCGGCGGGTCTTGCCAAAGAACAAGGCGTTTCATGCTGCGTCCTAGGTGGTGTTAATGCTTCGATGTTGCTCAAAGCAATCAATTATCGCAGTGCAGCACTAGATGTTGTGGTGGAGAAAGCACTCGCAGGTGCCACGCAAGCAGTGTTCCGTTTAGAATGACGCTATCTGCGACAGTTAACCCCTATTTTATTTTTTTCGTTATGCCTGATCTCGATATCGTCGTGTCCAATAAACTTGGTCTGCATGCGCGTGCTGCAGCCAAATTAACTCAGCTTGCCGGTCAATTTACGAGTGAAATTTTCATCTCCAAAGGTGCTCAACGCGTCAACGCCAAGAGCATCATGGGCGTCATGATGCTTGCCGCAGGCTTGCGCTCGACAGTCAAAATCGAAGCGAATGGTAGCGATGCTGACCTTGCGTTAAATGCGATCAACACATTATTCGATGATAAATTCGGCGAAGGCGAATAAGCCTTCTGGCGATATTCGCCCGGGGCCCATGGTTTGCTTGTACGGGCAGGGCGCAGCACGCGGATATGCGATTGGTCGCGCGCTCGTCATGGGTGCTGCGGCGCTCGAGGTGGCACATTACAGAGTTCCTCCCTCAAGTGTTCAAGCAGAGCAAACGCGCTTAAGTCAGGCTCTCGAAACAACACGTCAAGAAATGCTCGAGTTGGCTGCAACCCTACCCGACGATGCACCACGTGAATTAGCTGCCTTGCTAAATGTGCATGGCATGCTTTTATCTGATCCTTTGCTTGCGCAAGAAGCCTTAAATCTGATTCACGACAAACATTACAACGCCGAATGGGCGCTCACCACGCAAGGTCAGATTCTCGGTGAACAGTTTGCAGCGATGGAAGACGAATATCTGCGTGAGCGTGGAGCGGATGTGCGCCATGTCATCGAACGTGTTCTGCATGTGTTGTCAGGCTCGCGGACTTTAACTGCGATTGATCTGGCTGGAGGTTCTGAAGAAGCCTTAATTGTGATCGCACACGATATTTCACCTGCCGACATGATTCGTTTGCGTGGCGGACGCTTTGCCGGTTTCGCTACAGATCTTGGTGGGGCAACATCACATACGGCAATAGTTGCTCGCAGCTTGTCTGTCCCTGCAGTTGTGGCACTCGGACATGCGCGCAGTGTTCTCCGTGATGGTGACCAGGTGATTATTGATGGCATTCAAGGTGTCTTGATTGTCAATCCTTCACCACTTGCTCTAGAACAGTACAAAAAAATGCAAGAGCGGTACTTGGATGATCGGATGTCGCTTGTTGCCCTTAAGGGTGTTCCAGCTGAAACCTTGGATGGTCTTTCGATTTCTCTGCAGGCAAATATAGAATTGCCTGATGAAGTCGAGTTGGCTTTAGCGAACGGTGCCGATGGGATCGGATTGTTTCGCAGTGAATTTTTATTTATTGGTCGCAGCGAATTGCCGACTGAAGAAGAGCAGTATTTAGCTTATGCGTCAGTTGTGAACGCAATGCAAAATCGGCCTGTTACGATTCGCACGCTTGATGTGGGTGCCGATAAAGCGCTTGATGGAGAAGCAACCGTTGCAACCAATCCTGCGTTGGGGTTGAGAGCCATTCGCTATTGCTTGGCGCATCCGGAGTTGTTTGCAACACAGCTGAGAGCCATCTTGAGAGCTTCTGTGCACGGAACTGTTCGTATTTTGATTCCAATGATTGCGCACATGCACGAAGTGATTGCTGCTAAAGCCGCAATCGAATCTGCAAAGCGTGAACTAGACGCACGTGGTCAGGCTTATGCCGATGACATTCAAATCGGTTGCATGGTAGAAATTCCTGCAACAGCGATTGCAATTGATCCCTTTGCAGACGCATTAGATTTTCTATCGATTGGCACGAACGATTTGATCCAATATACGCTTGCGATTGACCGTGCAGATAATGAAGTGTCCGCACTCTACGATCCATTACACCCCGCGGTACTCAAGCTCATTGCCAATACAATCAATGCGGGTATCCGCGCAGGTATTTCCGTTGCCGTCTGCGGTGAAATGGCAGGTGATCCAAAACTGACTCGCTTGCTACTTGGTTTGGGTTTGACAAATTTCTCAATGCATCCGCAACAGCTCCTCGATGTTAAACGTGAGATCCGTCGCGGGCACTCCAATGCACTTCGCCAACAGGTGGCCACCGCCTTAAATCGCCACAGCACTATTGATCCTGCAGTACTTCAGTAGTATTTGCGTATGAATGAAAACCGCCGATTGTGTGGATGCACATTCGGCGATTTTTTATGAATATACGCTCAAGCAATTGCTGTTTTGCGTCCTGAGATCTTTAAAACGTATTAACGGTGGTAGGCGGACTCTCCATGCGAAGTAATATCAAGACCTTCGCGCTCCATGTCTTCACTAACGCGCAGACCGCATAACATATCAGCAATCTTGAATGAAACGTATGCGACGATACCAGACCATATGATGGTAATGACGATGCCTTCAAGCTGCACTAAAAGCTGGCCACCGATAAGACTGATCGAGTCCAGGCCTAGACCACCGAGTGCTTTGGCATTAAATACACCGACTAATAGTCCCCCGACGATACCGCCTATGCCGTGAATACCAAATACGTCAAGTGAATCGTCAACACCTAACATACGCTTTAAACCGTTGACGCCCCACACGCAGATGATGCCAGCTGAAATGCCAATCACTAAGGCTCCGACTGGACCCACCAAACCGGCCGCTGGTGTCACACCGACCAAGCCCGCTATAGCGCCTGACGCAGCACCTAACATTGAGGGACGACCTTTGATTGCCCACTCAGTAAAGATCCACGCCATAATGGCACCCACAGTTGCAATCAAAGTGTTAAACAACGCGAGCGCAGCAACTTCATTTGCTGCAAGTGAAGAGCCGGCATTAAAACCAAACCAACCTACCCACAATAATGAAGCGCCGATCATTGTCATGGGCAAGTTGTGTGGCTGCATGGCTTCCTTGCCGTAACCTAATCGCTTGCCGACAACAAAGGCACCAACCAAAGCTGCGATACCCGCATTGATGTGAACGACTGTTCCGCCTGCGAAGTCCAGCGCGCCTTTTTCAGCGAGAAGGCCCTTAGACGTTTCTGTTGTGAACCAGATCATGTGCGCCACAGGAATGTATGCAAACGTGAACCACAACACTGTAAAAACCAGTACAGCTGAGAAACGAGCGCGTTCAGCGAAAGCACCCACGATCAGAGCGCAGGTGATGCCTGCAAAGGTCGCTTGGAAGGCTGCATACAGGAACTCTGGGATTGAACCCGTCATGGAGTATTTGCCGTCTTCAGGGTTAAACATTCCACTGAAGAAAGAGCGAGAGAAGCCACCTACAAAGGCATTACCTTCAGTAAATGTGAGAGAGTAACCGTAGGCAAACCACAGTAATACTGCGACTGCGAACGTGCACATGACCTGCATCAGTACAGAAAGGACATTTTTCGAACGAACCAAGCCGCCGTAAAACAAAGCTAAGCCCGGAACAACCATCAGAAGAACGAGCAGGGTTGAAACACCTACCCATGCGATGTCAGCTTTATCCATTTTTTTAATGCTCCATTGATTCAGTAAAATTAGAGTGCGGCTTCGCCGGTTTCGCCGGTACGGATTCGGATCACTTGCTCGAGGGGAGCGACAAATATTTTTCCGTCACCGATCTTGCCGGTTCGTGCAGCGAGTTCAATCACCTCGATTGCTTGATCAACCAGATGATCTGCTACGGCAGCTTCGACGCGCAGTTTGGGTAAAAAATCGACAGCATATTCAGCACCTCGATAGAGTTCTGTATGCCCCTTTTGACGACCAAAACCTTTGACCTCTGTGACGGTGAGTCCTTGGACGCCAAGTGTTGAGAGGGCCACTCGGACCTCGTCAAGCTTAAAAGGCTTGATAATGGCAATAATGAGTTTCATAGGTGTTTCCTCGAAAAAGGGTGGATGTCAGGTTTTAAGCAAAAAACGTGCCAGCTTTTCCTTCTGTGAAAATAGCCAGCATTGCTGCCGTCATGATGGTTTTGAGTGATGATCAGCCTTCGAGATGTCACACTTCTGCGCGAACTAAGAACGATAATGGTGCAAATATCATTGCTTCGCACCAAAGTGGTGCCCCTTGTTTCCGCAACTCCCACTAAACTTACCAAATCTTATTAGGAGCACATCGTTATGAAGCCAAATGCGTGGTTTGAAGAGTTTCAAAAAAATATTTCGGAACTTATTGCAAAGAGTCCAGCCGCTGATATTGAACGCAACGTCAAAGCCTTTATGGGTCAGGCGTTTAACCGGATGGATCTTGTGACGCGAGAAGACTTCGATGTCCAATCGGATTTGTTAAGCCGCGCACAAGTTCGCATCGAAACACTCGAACAGCACTTACAAGCGCTTGAGGTCCGAGTGGCCGCTTTGGAAAGTTCTGAATAAGTCAGTTTGCTCTGCTAGAGAGTTTTTTCATTTTCAGCGGGTCTAAGGTGTCAGCGTTTCGAGTACTGTCCTACGTACTTTCCGTGATGGATTGATTGAGCCTAAGTCCATTTCGTTTTTTTAAGACTTGATGCATCATTGACAGTTTGGGGCAACTTATGTCTCTTGCTGTTTTATTGAGTCGTTCGCTTGTTGGTTTGGATGCGCCCACAGTGCGTGTCGAAATTCACCTAACACCTGGGCTTCCAAGTTTTAGTATTGTTGGTCTCGCTGATGCCGAGGTCCGTGAAAGTCGTGAGCGGGTTCGTGCCGCTATTCTTTCGAGCGGTTTTGAATTCCCGCTTGGTCGCTTAACCGTCAATCTTTCTCCAGCGGATATTCCCAAAGAGTCTGGACGCTTTGATTTGCCCATTGCGTTAGGCGTGTTATTAGTGTCTGGACAAGCTGCTGGGCGCAGCGTGTCTGTGATGTCTAATTTAGTGCTGGCGGGTGAGCTTTCATTGACGGGCGCACTTGTGTCAACCAGAGGCGCACTTGCAATCGCCTTGGCTGTGGCGCGAACACATTGTCAGGCCACGTTGCTATTGCCCAATCAGGACGCAGCGGAAGCCTCACGCGTGCCAGGCATCACCGTGTTGGGGGCCACATGTCTGGCTGATGTGGTCGCGCATCTTGATGGAAGTGTTCCATTACCGCCACTATTGCCTTCGTTCACTGAGGCAAGTCTTGTTTCTCATCCTTGTCTTTCAGATTTGCGTGGACAGTTTCTAGCCAGAAGAGCGTTAGAGATCGCTGCTGCGGGGGGACATAGCATGCTGTTGTCCGGTACGCCTGGAGTAGGTAAAAGTATGCTGGCGAAACGTTTGCCAGGTATCTTGCCAGACTTAACAGAGGCAGAGTCGCTAGAGGTTGCCTCCATTGCTGCTTTCGCGGGGGTTTCACACCCCTTGAGTGTTGTGCGACCATTTCGAACGCCTCACCACTCAGCTTCTTTAGCTGCAATGATTGGTGGCGGCCTTAAACCTCGGCCGGGTGAAGTATCTCTCGCACACAGAGGCGTTTTGTTGATGGACGAATTACCTGAGTTTGAACGTCGCGTGCGAGAAGCCTTGAGAGAACCGCTTGAAAACCATGAAATTGCGCTCGCGCGTGCCAATATAAAGGTCGTTTATCCCGCAGATTTTCAGCTTGTGGCTACGATGAATCCATGTCCTTGCGGCTGGAATGGTCACCCCAAGCGAGCATGCAAGTGTCGACCAGAACAAATATTGACATATCAATCCCGTGTCTCTGGTCCTTTAGTTGACCGAATTGACTTACAGATTCATGTGTCTCAAGAAAAGGAAAAGTGGCTTGACTTACCAAAGGGAGAGGCCTCTCCTCAGGTACGCGAGAGGGTTTGTCAAGCTTGGGTCCGACAGCAGAACAGGCAAGGCAGTCTGAATGCGCGTTTAAATGATGGTGCTTTAGACTTACATTGCGCAATGACACAGAGTGCTAAAACTTTGCTGGAACGATTGATTGACCGATACTATTTATCTGCACGTTCGATTCAGAGAGTGCGCCGCGTGGCTCGCACAGTTGCGGATCTCGAGGCGTGTAGGGCGATCGATGCAAAGCATGTCGCAGAAGCCTTCCAATATAGATTTAAAGCGTCATAACGCCTTTTATAGTCTGATCATGTCAGAATTCTGCAAAAAATGAAAATATGTCATATAATCAAAGGCTTTCCTGCAAATACTATGGGGAAAGAGATAAAGTGCAGTGCGAAAAGTACGCTGGGGTTAACAAGAACTGAAAGTAAGGTTTGGCCTTTATGGTTAGATCTGCTCTTTAGGGCACCTGCAGGGTACAAGTAACAGGAATTGATATGCCCAAGATGAAGACCAAGAAAAGTGCTGCAAAGCGCTTTCAGGTCCGCGGCAGCGGATCGATCAAGCGAGGCCAGGCTTTTAAACGCCACATCCTCACCAAGAAAACCACTAAGAACAAGCGCCAGTTGCGCGGTTCAGCAGCGGTCGACAAAACAAACGTGGCTTCAGTTAAAGCCATGATGCCTTTCGCTTGATAGGAGATAAAAAATGCCTCGCGTAAAACGTGGTGTAACGGCTAGAGCCCGTCACAAAAAAGTTATTACAGCAGCTAAAGGTTACCGTGGTCGCCGCGGTAATGTATTTCGTATCGCCAAACAGGCGGTCATGCGCGCAGGTCAATATGCCTACCGTGATCGTCGTAACAAAAAGCGTACATTTCGCGCACTGTGGATCACGCGTATCAACGCGGCAGTCCGCGAGCATGGCGTGACATACAGCGTTTTTGTTGCGGGTCTGAAGAAAGCGGCTATCGAACTCGATCGCAAGGTCTTGGCAGATATGGCTGTTCGTGACAAGGCTGGTTTTGCTGCCGTTGTCAATCAGGTCAAATCTGTGTTGGCTGCCTAAGCGCTGACTAGATGTATCTGTAAACGGGGCCTCTTTGGCTCCGTTTGCATTTTAAGCTTTGTTTCTCTAAGGTTTTCCAGCGATGACTCAGATAGTCAATGACCTGATTGAGCAGGCCCAACAGCAGTTTGAACAAGCAACAGATGCCGCCGCTCTCGAAAACGCTAAGGCGCGCTTTTTGGGTAAGCAAGGTAGTCTGACTGAGATGATGAAAGGTTTGGCAAAGCTAAATGCCGAAGCCAAGCGCGAAGAGGGTGCGCGCATCAATCAGATCAAGCAACAGATTGAAGCCTTGCTCAATGCACGCAGAGCGGCTTTGGCGCAGGCGCAACTCGATGCGAGACTCGCTGCTGAGACGATTGATGTGAGCCTTCCTGGTCGCGGAATGGCTGCGGGCGGCTTGCATCCTGTGATTCGCACGTGGCAGCGGGTTGAGGAGATTTTCAAGTCTATTGGTTTCGATGTGGCCGATGGTCCTGAAATCGAAAATGACTGGACTAACTTTACTGCGCTCAATAATCCAGAGAATCATCCTGCCCGTTCGATGCAGGACACTTTTTATGTCGATATGAAAGATGACAAAGATTTGCCTTTGTTGTTGCGCACGCACACTAGCCCGATGCAAGTGCGTTATGCGCGGATGAATAAACCACCAATCAAGGTGATTGCACCCGGTCGGACATATCGTGTAGACAGCGATGCGACACACTCGCCCATGTTTCATCAAGTAGAGGGTCTGTGGATTGACGAGAACATCTCATTCGCAGACTTAAAAGGTGTGTACACCAACTTTTTACGTTGTTTCTTTGAAACCGAAGATCTTGAGTTGCGTTTTCGGCCTTCATTTTTTCCGTTCACTGAGCCTTCGGCCGAGATCGATATGATGTTTACCTCTGGCCCCAATAAGGGTCGTTGGTTAGAGATTTCTGGGTCGGGTCAGGTTCATCCGGATGTGATTCGTAATTTTGGTCTGGATCCCGAACGTTATATTGGTTTTGCTTTTGGCTCAGGCCTTGAGAGACTGACCATGTTGCGTTACGGGGTCAACGATCTCAGACAGTTCTTTGAGGGTGACCTGCGTTTTCTTCGCCAGTTCAACGATTAATTTAGTACAGACCCGAGACGGTTCAATATGCAATTTCCAGAATCCTGGCTCCGCGCCCTCGTTAATCCTGAGATCTCCACAGAGGAGCTCTCACACCGCTTGACGATGGCAGGACTTGAGGTCGAAGAAACCAACCCTGTCGCACCAGCGTTTTCTGGTGTGGTGGTGGCAAAGATTGTGAGTGCTGAGCAGCATCCCAATGCTGACAAGTTGCGCGTGTGTATGGTGGACACAGGTGCAAACGCGCCCATTCAAATCGTATGTGGTGCCCCTAACGCAGCGGCAGGCCTCAAAGTGCCCCTTGCCACTGTTGGTGCAACACTTCCGGGTGGAATGAATATTGGTATCGCCAAGATGCGTGGCGTGGAGTCCTCTGGGATGCTTTGCTCTGCGCGTGAGTTAGGCTTATCGCAGGATCATGGTGGCTTACTTGTGTTGCCAGAGAGCGCGACTGTGGGCCAGAGTATTCGCGAAGCACTTGCTTTGGACGATACGCTCTTTACTCTCAAGCTCACTCCCAATCGTGCAGATTGCCTCTCAATTTTAGGTGTTGCACGTGAAGTGGCAGCGTTGACGGGCGCTGAGCTGTGTATACCCGCCATGACACCGGTTCAGGTGACTTTGGATGAAATGCTGCCTGTTGAGGTACTGGCCCCTGACCTGTGCGGACGTTTCGGCGGACGAATTGTACGTGGCGTCAATGCCCGTGCATCGACACCCGCATGGATGGTTGAACGTCTTGAGCGTGCCGGACAGCGTTCGGTCACCGCGCTCGTGGATATTTCCAACTACGTCATGCTCGAGTTGGGTCGTCCCACTCACGTTTTTGATTTGGATAAGTTGCCTGAACCAAAAATGGAAATTCGTTGGGGACGTAAGGGCGAGACGCTGACGCTTCTCAACGAGCAGACGATTGAACTCGATGAATCCTATGGCGTGATCGCCAGTGGTGGTGCGCCAGAAAGTTTGGCGGGTATTATGGGTGGACTCGGTGTAGCCGTGTCACTCGATACACAAAATATTTACCTTGAGGCAGCATTTTGGTATCCGGATGCAATTGCAGGGCGCGCTCGTAAACTCAAGCTCAATTCCGAAGCAAGTCATCGTTTTGAGCGTGGAGTTGACTTTAATAATATCCCAGAACATATTGATTTTATTACTAATTTAATTATTGATATTTGTGGTGGCCAGGCTGGGCCAATTGATGATCAGCATATTAATTTGCCTGAGCGGCTACCCGTCAACATGCGCTTGGAGCGTTGTTGCCGCATCCTGGGTGTGACGGTGTCCCAAGCCGATGTCGAGCAAACTTTTACTCGACTGGGATTTTCATACACAGTAGCAGATCAGGTGTTTGTTGTTGAGCCACCTTCCTACCGCTTTGATATTCAGATCGAAGAAGATCTGATTGAAGAAATCGCAAGGATTGTTGGCTTTGAAAATATTCCCGCTATTCCCCCGATTGCAGCGGCACGGATGCGCATGGCCCCCGAGGCAACGCGCTCTGGTCATATTATCCGACATCAAGTCGCTGGCTTAGGTTACCAAGAGGTGATCAACTTTTCCTTTGTAGAGTCGGCATGGGAAGAGGGCATGTGTGGGCAGAAAGATCCTATTCGTTTGCTTAATCCTATCGCAAGCCAATTAGCGGTAATGCGTTCCTCGCTGTTGCCAGGCCTGATCGCCAATATTCGATATAACGCCAATCGTAAGCAGTCGCGTGTACGGGTGTTTGAGCTCGGTCGTGTCTATACAAAAGATCTCTTGGTTAAAGATGGTCCCTTGACAGTAGCGGGTATTCATCAGCCTCAGTTCGTTGCATTAGCTGCCTGGGGCGCCATCCGTGAGGATCAATGGGGTGAGTCGACGCGTGCTGTTGATTATTTTGACGTTAAACACGATCTCGAAATTTTGTTTGGTGCCAAAGCGTCATCACTTCGCTTTAACGTCAAACAGCACCCCATTCTTCATCCTGGACGCAGTGCAGCAATTGAGCTCGATGGTGAGCACATTGGTTGGATCGGAGAGCTTCATCCTCGCTGGGTACAGGAGCAGGAGTTATCTACGCCACCCGTTTTGCTTGAGGTTCGCCTAGATGCACTGACCGCTGTTTCGATGCCTGAGGTCAGAGAGCTTTCGCGTCAACCCTTGGTGCAACGAGACTTGGCTATTTGGGTTTCTACCGATACGCCTGTACAGGTCTTATTGGATACCATAGCATTAACGATAGCCGGTGATCCAAATCTGAATGTTATTCAGCATGTAGGTCTGTTCGATGTGTGGAAAGATCCCGCCAAGACAGAGTTGAAAGAAAAGAGTTTAGCTTTTAGAGTGTCGTTGCAAGACAATGAAGTGACCCTTGATGATGCGCGCGTAGATGCTTGTATGAGCACAATTCGCGCGGCACTTGAAATGGATCATCAGGCTCGACCACGTTAGTCTTGGTTAATGACCCAATATTTGATAGTTGAAAAAAATGACTGAACCAAGAACACTCACCAAGGCTGAGCTTGCTGAAATGTTGTTTGATCGCGTTGGATTAAACAAGCGAGAAGCAAAAGATATCGTGGACACTTTTTTTGAAGAGATTCGCGATGCGTTGGCGCGCGGAGAGCCGGTCAAGCTTTCTGGGTTTGGTAATTTTCAAGTGCGTCATAAACCACCTCGTCCGGGTCGTAACCCTAAGACCGGTGAAACAATTCCTATCGCAGCAAGACGCGTAGTGACTTTCCATGCAAGCCAGAAGCTTAAAGGTGCGGTTGAGCATCCAGGCGAGCCTGTTTCTGCCAGTTAGCGATACACTGGTGCCACTGTATTTAGCGATTCGACTGGTTTATGATTATTACTGATAAGTCCGTTGTGCTACCCCCCATTCCCGCAAAGCGATATTTCACGATCGGTGAAGTGAGCGATTTATGCGGTGTCAAGCCGCACGTATTGCGCTATTGGGAGCAAGAGTTTACGCAACTCAAGCCGGTTAAACGTCGTGGCAACCGCCGCTATTATCAGCACCATGAGGTGCTGTTAATTCGTAAAATCCGCGAGTTGTTGTACGAACAAGGCTTCACCATCAGTGGTGCCCGCAATCGTTTGAGTGAGGGTCGTGAGACGCCTCAAGATCCTGATGCAGCGGTGCGATTGACTGCAATGGAGCTCAACACTTTGCGCACTGAACTCATGAGTATCAAAGACCTGCTCTCAAGCGTTGCACCGACTCTGTTATAATTTTTTTCTTTCGGGGCGTAGCGCAGCCTGGTAGCGCACTTGCATGGGGTGCAAGGGGTCGAAGGTTCGAATCCTTCCGTTCCGACCAGTTATAAAAAAGGACTAACTCTCAATCAGAGTTAGTCCTTTGTTATTTAAGCGAGAGATATGCTTAACAGGGATAGGCATCCTTAAGCGCGAAAATCATAATAATAGAAATCTCATCAGTCGGCTTAAAGTTGTTTTTTGCGATGAATTTTGCAAGCACAGTATTTGTGAGATCACCGGTCATTTGCAGGTCACCTGGAGGACAAAAAATCATGGGTATTTTTTGTGTCTTGTTGTACACGTTTGCAAACGTGACCCCTTGTCCCATACCGGCTGTGTAGGTATTGAGCATCTCTTTTTTAATAGGATCCCGTTGCCACTCACGATATTGGGTGAGCGTCAGTCCCGATGCAGAGGCAACTCCTACAAAGCACGACAGTCCAAGCAAGGCTAGGAAAAAGGTGTTTTGTAAAAATTTATTCATGTTTTTGATTCCATCGCCATCATTGTCAGTAATTGTTTCACTTCATCTTGGGTCGTGTCCCAGCGACAGACAAAACGCGCAAGTTCCGGTCCTCTTCTGTAAAAGAGTACGCCTTGGTTCGCGAGTCGATCAAGGGCGTTTGCAGACATTTCGACAAAGAGTTCGTTAGCTTGAACGGGCGCGATGAGTCTTGAACCAGAAATCAAGTGAATGCCTTGCGCAAGTTGTTGCGCTGCGGCGTTCGATTGTCTAGCTAAGCGCAACCAAAGATCATTTTCTACATAGGCCAAAATCTGTGCGGAAGCAAAACGCATTTTTGACCAAATCATGCCACCACGACGCAGGTGAAAGTCAATCTTGTCGGCGATGTCTGGATTAAACACAACGATGGCATCACTCAGTAAGCCTCCATTCTTGGTCACGCCAAGCGAAAGAATATCCACGCCTGCTTTCCACGTCATTTCGGCGGGACTGCATTTTAGATAAGCGAGCGCATTCGCAAAGCGGGCACCATCCATGTGGACGGTGAGTTTTCGTGCGTGGGCGAGGGCGCTGAGCTGGCTGATTTCCTCGAGGCTATACACTGCACCGAGGTCGGTGGCTTGTACAAGATTCAGTGCAACGGGCTGGCTTTTGTGCGCTTGGCCAAAGCCAGCAGTATTTAAGTTTTTTTCAAGAGAGATCGGACAAACTTTTCCGTGAATCCCCTCGATAGGTGAGACTTTGAGTCCGCTACCAAAAAAACCAACAGCATTGCATTCGGAGGTGTTGATATGTGCTTCTGGGCTGCAATAGACGGCGCCAAAAGGGGTGCCGCAAGCAGCGAGTGCCAGTGCGTTCGCACCTGTGCCTGTTGGGATGGGAAAGACTCTAAGCTTGGATTCAAACACAACGCTCAAAGTGTCATTGAGATCTGTGGTGAGTGCATCTGCGCCATAACCCACCGCGCTACCTTGATTAGCGCGTACAAGTGCTTCGATGATTTCTGGCGCAGCGCTACCGCAGTTGTCACTTCTGAATTCGAGTGTCGTATGAGTCATATTTGATGGATAATGCCTTAAAAATCAACCATTAATTCGAACTTAACATTAATCAAGTTTGATCAGACTTTTTATCAAAGCTTTAATCATAAAAGAAACGGCCATGTAAAAAATACATGGCCGTTTCTTTCAAAAAATAAGGATGCCGCTAAAAAGCAGCATTCTAGACAAACAAAATCTAAACTAAGACTGATTAAGTTTGAACTTAAGCAGTAACTTCTGCAGCTTCTTCGGCTTTTACTTCAGCTTTTGCAGCTTTTGCTTCAGCACGCTTCTCTGTTGCAAATTTGTATGCGTCAGATACGTGATCCCAGAGGAACTTGTCTGTCACAGACTTAGAGAATGAGTCAGCACAAACTAGAACAACGCCCATTGGGCCGAGTGCAAGACGAGCACCAATAGCTGCAACTGAGTGCACTGCGCCATTGACGAATTGACCGTCTAAAAGCAGGCTGGCGCCAGGCAATACTGTCTCGCCAATAAGTTTGGCACCATTGCCTAAGATAGTTGTGGGGTTTGCTTGTTGAACAGCGTTTTGAGCGTCGGTCATGATGTAATCTCCAGTGTCGGCCAAATGGGTACCAGGGGGGGATGCCCAGTAGTCTTGGTGATTATTTCACTAATTCAGTAGGTAGACAATGAAATTGCTGTCAATTACGCACAAAACTGTGATTTTCACGCCAATGTCTTGCGATGTCGATGCGTCGGCATACCCAAACCCTGTCGAAGCGTGCGATATGATCAAGAAAACGTTGTAAACCAATCAGTCTGCCAGGGCGTCCTAGGAGGCGGCAGTGCATGCCAATAGAAAGCATTTTTGGGCTGTCTTCGCCTTCTGCGTAAAGTACGTCAAAGCTGTCTCTTAAGTACTCAAAAAAATGTTGTCCGGTGTTGAAGCCTTGGGGTGTCGCAAATCGCATGTCATTCGTGTCTAGCGTGTAAGGCACCACTAAATGCGGAACAGTTGAGCCATCACTTTTGGTGACTTGCGTCCAAAAAGGTAAATCGTCACCGTAATAGTCACTGTCGTACTCATAGCCACCATGCTCAGCAACGAGTTGTCGGGTATTTGGGCTATCGCGACCTGTATACCAACCCAGAGGCCATTGACCTTTGGTCAGATCTTTGAGGATGCGAGTGGCCGCCTCTAAGTGTGCTCGCTCGGTGTCAATATCGATATTTTGATAATGGAGCCATCGCAGACCATGGCAGGCAATTTCATGGCCTTGTTCCACCAAGGCTGCGGTCAATTCGGGGTGGCGCTTGAGTGCAACGGCGACGCCAAAAACGGTTAAAGGTAGCTTTCTTCGTTCAAATTCTTTCAAAATACGCCAAACACCTACGCGGGAGCCATATTCATATATGGACTCCATACTCATGTGTCGAGCTGGAAAGCTTTCTGCACCGACGATTTCTGACAAGAAACGTTCTGAGCCAGTATCACCATCCAAAACGTTGTTTTCTGCGCCTTCTTCATAGTTCAATACAAATTGAACAGCGATCTTAGCGCGTCCGGGCCAGTTCGCTTGAGGAGGGGTCGGTCCATAGCCGATTAAGTTGCGGGGATAGTGGTTGGCTGACTCAGATTCAAAGCTCGATATTAGCTTCATCAATCAATCTCGACATGAAGTGTTTTGTAATGGTTGGCGGGTGTTGTTTGACAGATAATATATCCAAAGTTGGTGCCTGAGAAATCTCATCATAAATACCTACAAATCTCCTTTTGATCGGTCAGTCATCAGTTAAAATGCTTTTCTTTTTTATAATAAAAACGCAGGTCTAAGAGGAAGCGATTAGATGGCTGGAAGTCTGCTAGTCAGCGGTAACCCTCAACACTTCAAGGCAATCGGCGAGGGTGGTCAGCCCGTGTATTCGGTCGCCTTTCAACTGCGCGAGGCTATTCGTTTAAAAGCCGGCGCCAGCACTGCAAATTGTTTAGCTATTCCACAGTCTAATCAACATGGCAGTATGGTCGATTGGTATGCGCCGATTGCCGGGGATGTTGTGCCTTGGTCGGCTGCGACCAGTCAAGAACGCGAAAATGCCTTATCCAAGTTGGATGCGGCGCATCGTGCGTTAGAGCGCGCCATTGCACAAATGAGTCAGACGCAAGCGCGCGACTCCCAAGCTGATCGGGAAAAAAATACAGTTCTTCCTTTGATGAGTCAGGTGTTTCATTTTCCTGATACCAATTTTATTTATTTGGTTGACGGTGAACCCGTGATTGCTTTTTGGGGCTTTCATGCAGAGGGCTCGACCCTTCCCGCTGATCCCTTTACTCATTTACGCACGGTGTCCAGTCCAGTTGCGAGCGTGCCAGAAGTTGCTCCTACGAATAGAGCATGGTGGTGGTGGCTATTACTTTTACTTTTATTACTATTGCTTTTGTTCTTTTTGCTTCGTAGCTGTGCGCCAAGTGTTTTACCTGTTGCAATTCAGCCAACACCCAGCGCTACACCCGATGGCCGGTTAGTGTCTCCGGTGAAGCCCAACACACCATTGATTCCTGGCGCACCTGCAACGCCATTGACAAATGCACCGCCAGATAATTTGATTGATCGAGGCACTTCTTTTATAAGTCGTTTGTTGCCTGGCTCGGGTACAGGTAACGGCCTTGCTAGTCCTGAAGCTGCGTCAGGAAACGCTGCCGTAAATACAACTGAAATCCCAACAAGTACAACAAATGAAACGCCTACTGGTGCTAAACCAGAGTCGCCTGCAGAGGCAGCCGGACAAACGGCTGGACAAAGTCCTGCGGAGATCGCGACTCCAACAAGCAATACACCTCCAATCAATCCAAATGCATCCTCGCAACAGACGCCTCCAGGCACTCCGCCTGCTGCTGATGTCCGCAATCCTTCGGCTCAATCAGTTCCACAGCAAGGGCGGCCTTTGACGATTCCACCCCAAGCCATGAACTCTGGTAACACGGGATTTTTGGACGGTTCTTGGACGGCAGGTGCAGGCATTCAGGATGCCAAAACCGGCAAACCCTTGCGCATGGAATATGACTTTAGTCAGGGCAATGGTCAGGGCAAGGTTACGATCAGACGTGCTGATGGTTCTCAATGTGTCGGTCCGGTAGCCGCACAAATGCAAAATAAGAATTTACAGATTAGTGACCAAGGTGTGGCCAAGTGCTCGGATGGAGGAACGATTGCGCTGCCTAAAGTCACATGTACGACACAAGCGGATGGTCGCGCCGACTGTCAGGGTCGTTATGAAAACGGTACAACATTTCCTGTGTCAATGCGACACTCTCCAAAATAGCAGGACGCAACACTATGCTGCCAGATATTCATACCTTCGAAGATCAAACCACACTCATCATGGGTAGCGGGGTGCAGTTTCTAGACTTTGCTGCGACGTTTATGGTGAAGGGTCAGTCCGGTGAGTTTGCAAAAATGGGCGAAGCAGGCCCGCTCGGTAGACTAGAAGAGGATACAAGAACGGGAAAGCTTCATTTCTCTTTTGATGAAAAAAAGTCGCCCGTTCAGTCGCGTTTTGATGTCAGCCTAGATCAGTCACTCAAGCTATTTGCAGAGACATGGTTACCTGTTCCTTATTTTCGCTTTAGTCCTCCCTCACGGTTTGAAGAGGGTCCTTCCAATTGGGCACGTTTGCGTGTTACTGAGGTCAAGCCCGGAATGGACCCGGATGGAAACACGCATCGGATTACGTTTGCTTTTGACACAAAGGTGTTGCCTAGTCGAACGGACACTTCTTACATGGGACCTTCCCTTGAGGACGTTAAAGCCGGTACGAGTTTTGCATTTGCGCACCGCTCACATGAAATGGGTTGGTTTCTTGATCAACAATGGATCGATAGCTGGTTGAGAGAGCTCTACACAGAGATGGCGCGTCCGAGACTTAAAAAGGATGCAGAAGATATTCGCTTAGAGCTTGCAGACTTACATCATCAGGCGCATTACTTAAATCTTTTACACATGGTCGGTACGCAGCTGTCCTTGCCTGAGATTAAAGTAATTTCAAATGCTCCCAATGATCTTTACAAGCCTATTCCTGTTGATCTTGTCTTGGACATTGGCAATTCCCGTAGTTGCGGTATTTTGATCGAAGATCACCCTCAAGAAAGTGATGGCTTACGTAGACGTTATGAGCTTGAGTTACGTGATCTAACAAAACCTGAGAATGTCTATGGTGAGCCCTTTGAAAGTCGGATAGAGTTTTCACAGGCGACGTTTGGCAAAGATCATTTTTCGGTACAAAGTGGTCGTAGTGATGCATTTTTATGGCCAACGATTGCCCGCATCGGTCATGAAGCAGGCCGTCTCGCAAGCTTACGAAGAGGCACTGAAGGCGCAACGGGCTTGTCAAGTCCAAAACGTTATTTGTGGGATCAGGAGAGCTTTGAACCTGGTTGGCGTTTCAATACCTCGTACGTCAAAACCGAGACTGAGCCGCATGCGACAGCCGCGCCGGTTTCGCGCCTGATTAATGAGATGGGTGAGGCACTTTATACGCTTGAGCCAGATGATCGAATGCCTGTATTTCATCCTCATTACTCACGCAGCTCACTGATGACATTCATGTTGAGCGAAGTATTAGCCCAAGCGCTCGCACAGATCAATAGTCCTGCGCAACGGTTAAGACAAAGTCATGCGCGTGTGCCAAGACATTTACGCTCAATTATTTTGACTGTACCTCCGGCCATGCCGCAGCCAGAACGAAAGATTTTTGAATCCCGAATGAATCAGGCCATCGGCCTGATTTGGAAGAGCTTAGGCTGGCATCCGGAAGATGCCGGAATGGACACTGAAGCGGAGCGTGCTTTGGCATTTCCTGCCTTTCCTGAGGTGCACATTCAATGGGATGAGGCGACCTGCGGTCAGGTCGTTTACGTGTTTAGTGAAACGCATAATAATTTTGGTGGTCGTCCCGAAGAGTTTTTTGCAGCACTTGCAAGACCGGATCAACCGCTGAGAGAGGGATCGTCTGATCCTTATGTTTCGATTGCCACGATTGACATTGGCGGTGGCACCACTGACTTAGTGATTAATGAATACTCACTGGACAAAGGCGCTGGCAATTCGGGCCGAGAGGTCGGTGGTAGCGCCTACATTATTCCCGAACAGCGTTTTCGCGATGGTTTCAAAATTGCCGGTGACGATATTGTTTTAGATGTCATTCGGCTTGTTGTATTACCTTCTATCACGGTTGCCTTTAAGACTGCTGGTATCAATGAACCTGATGCGCTTGTTTCCAAATTGATGGGGAGTGAATCGCTTGATGCAAGTGTTGCGGTGCTGAGACAGCAATTGACTTTGCAAGTGCTTTATCCTGCCGCGCTTCGTGTGATCAAAGATTATGAAAAGTACGATCCTTTAGAGCCTGGCAACCTTGGTGTTGTCACCTTAACTGAACTATTAAGTGAGGCAGGACAACCAACTACGGATGTTTTGGAATACGTCAATACTGCTGTCCAGCGTTTGGGTGGAGCAGCGGCGATCGGATTTAGTCTGATGGATGTTGGTATTAGCATCAATTTACGTCGTTTGCACGAACAGTTCATTCGAGGCGAACTCAATATTTGCAAAACACTCAAAGCGCTGTCTGAAGTGGTCTATGCCTATCAGCCTGATGTATTGCTTTTGACAGGACGTCCATCACGCATGCCGGGTGTTTTGGCCTATCTGCGTTCTTTGTTGGCTGTGCCTGCGTCAAGGATTTTGCCTATGCATCAGTATCGCACTGGTCCTTGGTATCCCTTTCACAAAAATGGACGGATTGATGACCCCAAAAGTACTGCGGCGGTCGGCGCCATGCTTTGTCTCTTGAGCCGTAGTTTGCGCCTTCCGAATTTCTTTTTCAGGTCTGCTGCATTCAAACCTTATTCGACCTTACGCTTCATCGGCATGATTGATAACAATAATGCGATCAAGGATAGCAACATTTTTTATCGAAATATTGACCTGGATCGGGAAGACTATGAATTTCCTGATTCAACATTTGAGATGCGGGGTTCAATGCGACTTGGCTTTAGACAACTAGAGACGGAACGCTGGCCTGCTTCACCTCTTTATACACTGACTGTCGATGATCGTGATTTGCGCGAAAAACTTGCCTCAAAAGGCGAGGTACTCAAAGTATCCTTGCGTCGGAGTGAGCGTGCGGGTGCAGAAAGCTTTGAGCTTGCTTCGGTCGAAGGTGGATCGAAGAGCAAAGTTAAATTCAGACTCAACACGATGATTGATGCGGGCTTGGGTGACTCTCAATATTGGCTCGACAGCGGCAGCGTGAGGTAATAACCATGACAGATTTGACAGAGAAACTATCACAAAGTTGGCAGACGATTCGTGACGAGTCTGGTCAAGCGATTGAATGGATTGGTCGCGTGCGTGGTAACGCCAGAAGCGTCGATAACGAGGCCGACAGTTTAATTACTAAGCTTCGTCGTCTGCGTCATCAGGCTAAGAGTTTAGCGACCGCTTCGCGCCTGCCCTCTACCGTAGGGTTTTTTGGCCTCTCTCAAGCGGGTAAGTCTTATTTGATTTCTGCTTTGGCGGCCGGTGCCGATGGCAAACTAGAAACAGAGGTCGATGGTAAGCGTCTTGATTTTCTAAGTCACATCAATCCACCAGGTGGCGGTAAAGAAGCAACGGGTTTAGTCACGCGGTTTAGTTTTAAAGCGAAACAAGGCCCCACGGGCTTCCCTCTGGAACTCAAATTATTCGAAGAAATTGAATTGGTCAAAATCCTGTCCAATTCTTTTTTTAACGACTTTAACTTTGAAAAAATTGGCGATCCTGTGGATCTCAATGGAGCGAGGCAAGAACTTGCAGTGCTTGAAGCCAAACGTTTAACGCAGCGTGTTCCGGGTGTGACGGAAGACGACATGGTGTCACTTTGGGATTATTTGCGAGAAAGTTATGCATCCTCAATTCGAGGTTTGGAGGCCGATTTTTTGCCGCGTGCAGTCGGTCTGGCTCCTTATCTTTCCTTAAATGATCGTGCACGCTTGTTTTCCTGCTTATGGCGTCAGTCACCTGCGTTAACAGAGACTTTTTTAATGTTGTCTCAGACCTTGGCAGCGCTTGGTTATCCTTCGCGTGTCTACGCCCCAATTGATGCCGTGGTTCGTCCAACAGGCTCAGGTGGAGCACTCTCCCAATCCGACAGCATTATGAACGTAGATATGTTGGAGCGTTTAGGTAGCGCTCAGGACTTGCCGATTGAGGTCATGCCGCTTTGCGATGGTATTGCGGGGCGCCCACAAACTTTGATGATGGCTCAGTTGGCCGCGCTAACTGCTGAGTTAATCTTTCCTTTGATTAATGTGCCGCATCAAAAGATTTTCGAAGAAGTTGATTTGCTTGATTTTCCCGGTTATCGCGGACGCTTAGGTCTGGATAATCTTGTCGACATTTCTTCTGCACAAGGCAAGGACAAATCAGGTAATCCTGTTGCACAGCTTTTATTACGCGGCAAGGTGGCGTATTTGTTTGAGCGCTATACCGATACTCAGGAAATGAATGTGTTGGTTGTCTGTACAGCCTCGCATAAACAATCAGATGTCACAGAGGTGGGACCTGTTTTATCTGAGTGGATCCGCAAGACGCAAGGTGCGACTTCGCAAGAGCGTGCCAAACGCTTGCCAGGTTTGATATGGGCGGTCACGATGTTTGACATCAAGATTGCTGACTCGCTGAATAAAGACGAGGACATGTTGCACACGGTTTGGAATAACCTTGTCAAAATGACTATGCTTGAGCGCTTCGGTAGTTTTGACTGGATGCAAGACTGGGCCAACGGCGCTGTCTTCAACAATACATTCCTCGTTCGTAAACCACGAATGCCCGTTGCTTTTTTAGAAATGGAAAACGGACACGAAAAAGGGGTGAGCGACTCCTCTGCACATCAATTAGCGCTGATGGAAAACATTTTTAATCAGGCTGAATTGATCCAAAGCCATGTGTCTGATCCGACCGCAGCATGGCGGGCCATGATGGCACTGAACGATGGTGGCGTCGAGCGATTGAGCCAGTATTTGGCCAAAGTTTCAGTTCGACAGATCAAATTAGATCGCATTGCCGAGCAAATGGATGCAGTCCTGCACGACTTGATTAGCAATCGTCTAGGACGTTGGTTTCATCATGATGGAGTAGGTGAGATTGAAGCGAAGCGAAAAATTGCGCAACAGGTTGTAACTGCTTTAAAGCCTCGCATTCCGCTTCTTGCTGAGTTTCAAGAAAAATTACGACTCCCTGATTCTGTTCTGCAGGGATTGTATATGGGGGCTGACAGTTCTGTTCAGCCTGTGGTTTCAACAGATAATATTGAAGCGCCTGGTGCGCTGAATCTTGGAAATGATCTGTTTGGACTCGATGATGCGCTGGACATTTTCGGCGATCAGAAAAAAACCGTATCTGGATTGGGCGCGTCTGCTCAAGCATCATTGAGTAGTGACGCGCGTTTTGCCCAGACAGTTTTGCGCGAGTGGATTGAGCATTTGCGAAATATGCCCAGTCAAACGACGATGTTAGGATATTTTGGCTTGTCCAAGGAAGCAACTGAGATGCTGTGTGACGAGCTGATTACAGCAGCCACGCGGCTAGATGTGCAAAAACAGTTGCTGGGAGCTTTAAGCGGCGCAGAACAAGTCGGCACTAAACGTGAACGCTTGGTTGATCGTCAAGTGTTGGCTGCTAAAACCTTGCTCGGTGATTTTATCGCGTGGTTGGGTTATATCAATGTGCCACTGAGTGAGCGTCCAGAGAGTCGTATACGCGGAGGCTGCAAGCTTTTTGAACACCCTGCATTGATTCCGAAAGGAAAGCTACCCGCGATTGGAAATGAGGCGATTGACCACACGCGTATTTACATGGGTGATTGGCTGGTTGGTTTTGCACAATTGGTTCTTGATAACGCTGGTCATGATGCGGGTCGTGAAATTAAACCAGAACAAAATGCCGATCTTGGTACCATTATCGCCAAATTAAATACGGCCAAAGTGAATCCTGAATCATGAAAAAGATTAGACCAGAATTAAAACCAGCCGCCAGCGGACGCCCGGGTACAGGAATTTTGGTGGTCACAAACTGGGAGCGTGACAGTCTCGAGTTTGGCGCTGGTGCTGAATTGTGTTTTCAGCGTAATCAAGATCACCGATTTTTGGGTGAGCACGGACAATGGACTGCTACGCAGACTTGGCATCAGGTGAGCTTGTCCGAAGAGCAAATGGATACCTCAGTCGCTTTGGCGCTGGATGAAGGCCTGGTAGATCCGCTTGTTGAAAATCCTCAGATGACTTACCAGCTCCAGGTTCGCATAGGTTCGGAGGAGGCAATAGGTGTCTTGCGTATGCGAGAGGGTGTGCTGTCTTCTCGCGCGGCAGGTCAGAGTACAAATCCTGTTGCGCAAGTCGGAGGTGCTTCGCGCAAAGCGTCGACTTTGGAAGCAGCACCTGAATTGCTTGAGCCTGCAACCATTGCACCAGAACCCGTTAATTACCCTGTCGAGAAAAAATCTATAACGGGTGTGTGGGTGGCACTTGGCTCATTATTTGTAGTGCTGTTAGCAGCTTACTTTGCGTGGAAACACTTTGGTCAGTCGGAGCAGGCCGTGCCTGTTTCGAATACAACCACATCCACCATTGCAACTACTACGTCAACCACCACTTCAACAACCACTACCGTTACGGCTCCGGTGATTCCAGCAGCACCTCTGCCCTGTAGCAGCGAGGCTTTGTCCGCGACAAAAGATGATTTGTCATTCATTCAGTCTTGTCTTAAATCCAATCCTGATTCATCACAAGTATTAGCGGTGATTGCGACGGCCAAAGAAGCTAAGCGTTGTGATGTAGTTCAGCGTCTTTATGCGTTCAAGGGGCAATCGGGTGACGTGATGGTCGCGCTAGCCTATGCACGCGAATTCGATCCTGCGAGCTTTTCTATGGGCTGCTTTAGTGCTGCTGACAAAGAAACTGCTGTGTATTGGTATGAGCTTGTGTTGTCTAAAGACCCTGCAAATGCTGACGCAAAAACGCGTCTTGAAGCCTTGAGGAAATAAGATGCAGATCAAGAATTTTTTGGCACTTTGTTTTTGTGCATTGAGTTTTTTGTTTGCGCCGCTAAGTTTCGGACAAGCTGCGAATAATAAGCCGCTCTTGCAAGAGGGGAAAAAGACGCTTTATCAACGTGTCCTCACAACACCAACCTGCAAACTATATGTCAAACCTGGTGATGAAAGCGGTGCAGCACAAGAAGCCTTTAGTCGCTATTACGTTTATCAGCGTCAAGAAATTGCCGGAAAAAAATGGCTCGAAGTCGGTGTCGATACTATTGGTAAAAAAATTGGCTGGTTAGATGCTGCATGTTCTGTTGAGTGGAAAATGCAAATGTCATTGGCATTTACGAATCCAGCCAATCGCACACTGTCACTCTTTTTTAAAGAGCGTGAAAGTATAGAAAAAATCCTAGACTCTGCAGATCCTGCGGCAACGTATGCGCCTATTTTGGATAGCATGACTAAGGTCGGACGTAATTCCCAGGTCGTCGCGCGCGAGCCCGAGTTATATGTTGATTTCCGCAAAAACTTTTATTTATTGCCTATTTTGCAAGCACAAGAAGTGATGAGTGACGGGGGATTTAACGTTCGTTTGCTCGAAGTCGCCTCTGTCAGTCGGCAAGACCCTGCTGCCAATCCTGCTGTCAGTCCGCAAGCAGTTCAAAGCTCGATTAAAGCTTTTAGCGCTGGCGTCGTCTTCGTGATGGACTCAACCCTCTCGATGGATCCTTATATTGAGCGGATGCGTTCGGTAATGAAGAACATTTATGCACGTATGGAAAAGGAAAAAATAGACGACAAGGTCAAATTTGGACTTGTTGCTTTTCGCTCCGCACTTTCGGCTGTACCAGCCATTGAATACAACACACGTATCTATGCAGATCCGACACAAGTCAAAAATGGTGCTGATTTTTTTGAAAAGATAAAAGATTTAAAAGCAACGAAAATCTCTACGCCAAAGTTTGATGAGGATTCCTATGCCGGTGTGAAAGAAGCACTCGAAAAAATTAATTGGAATGAGTTCGGTGCGAGATACATTGTATTAGTGACGGATGCAGGTGCATTGGATGCGAATGATCCACTGTCGACAACAGGGCTAGATGCGCAGGCTGTCCGCGAACTCGCGAAGGAAAAGGGTGTTGCGTTGTATGTCATGCATCTCAAAACACCCGAGGGAGCAAAAAACCATCAGTCTGCTCAACGACAATACGATACCCTTGCTTTTAATTCGATCGCGAACAGACCTCTTTACTATTCTGTGGATGCAGGGCGGGTCAATGTTTTTGGTGAAATCATCGAAAGCCTCGGTCAATCACTTGTGACACAAATTAAGCAAGCATCTATGGGGGAGGTTGTGGCGGGGAGTGCCTTGACTGCGACTCAACCCGCTCCAACCCCAGCTCCTGCCCCTTCTGCAGCGCCGGCAGGTTCGACGGCAGCGGCCATTGCACGGGATTCAGCTTTGCTTGGTCGAGCGATGCAGCTTGCCTACCTTGGTGGTGCAACCAACACAAAAGCGCCGCCATTTTTCAAAGCATGGATTAGTGATCGTGATCTCATCAAGCAAAATATACCCACCACTGAAGTACGCGTATTGTTGACGAAAGCACAGCTCAGCGACCTAAGTTCAGTGGTGACGCAAATTGTTGAGGCTGCAAATGCTTCTCTAGTGTCGCCCACTGATATGTTTGACCGCTTACGATCCGTAGCGGCGACGATGGGGCGTGACCCCAATGATTTGCGTCAAGGCAATGCACAAAAGCTCGGTCAAATGGGCGTGCTTGGTGAGTATCTTGATGGTTTGCCTTACAAAAGTGATGTGTTGGGCTTAGATGAAGAAGGTTGGAAGGCGATGTCTGTTGCCGCACAAACCCAATTTATGATGCGACTAAATACCAAGCTCAGGCAATACCAAAGTTTTAATGCGGATACAGGTTCTTGGGTTTCTCTTGCAAAAGGCAGCGATCCGAGTGAGGCTGTTTATCCTGTGCCTTTAGAGTCTTTACCCTAACGTGGCTGTGCCCATCCTCGACATCGCGGACATGGAAGTCACGCGCGGACGTACGGGCGAGTCCTATGGAGTGGCACTTTCCGCGTGTCGACTCAATGCTGGCGATGTTGCTGCAATCGTAGGTCCAAGTGGATGTGGAAAAAGCACGCTACTTGAAGCGATTGGATTAATTCTTGAGCCCAAGTCAGTGATGCGTCATCACTTGGGTTCGGTTGATCTAACGGAGGATTTGAGACTGAATGCTTCAGAGCGTGAATTCCGCTGGGCAAGATTACGTCAACACTCCCTAGGTTTTGTTCCTCAAAGTGGTGGCTTGCTGCCGTTTTTAAACGTCAAGCAAAACATTGAGTTGCCTAGGAAGTTGGTCGGACTGCAGGGCAGGGATCCTTTACTGGAACAGGTCATTGGGCGCCTTCGATTGGAGCCGTTGCTTGCTCGTATGCCTGCGCATCTGTCAATTGGAGAGCGTCAGCGGGTTTCTTTTGTTCGTTCCATTGCGCATCGCCCCGATTTACTGCTTGCAGATGAACCAACTGCCGCACTCGATCCAATGCTCGCTAAGGAACTCTTCACATTAATCGTAGAGATTGCGCGTGAATTTAATATTGGTGCATTGATCGTGACGCACGAATGGTCGCTTGTGGAAGATGTGGGGATCAGGCAAATTGTCGGAACTGTGAGCGCTCAAAGACGGACGGTTTTTGATGAGCACCACTAACATTCGAACAACATTTTCTTCTCCACCCTATAAGGTGTTGTTTTCGCTTGGCTTGAGTGACTTGCTCAATGACCGCAAAGTATCTATTTGCATCATGGCTTCTATTGTGGCCGTAGTCGCTCCCTTATTGCTGTTATTTGGTTTGAAGTTTGGAATTGTGAGTCAATTGCGTGCTGAGCTGCTGTCTGATCCGCGCAATCTCGAAATACGTATGCTTGCAAGCGCAAAACTCGAACCGTCTTGGTTTGAAAAAATGCAACGCTCAGAAGGCGTGGGATTTGTCATGCCCTTGACGCGATCACTCAACACGATTGCCGATCTTTACGTCGATAGTCGACGCTTTGCAGAAAATGTCGAGTTGATTCCAACGGCGGTCAAAGATCCCCTTTTAGACGGGGTCACGATTCCTCAAGCGAGGGATGAGGTTGTACTTTCTTCTTCAGCTGCCGCCCGGCTCGGAGTCAAACTAGGTGAAAAGGTGCAGCTTAGAGTCAATCGCTTGCACGAAAGCCGAACAGAGCGTGCGCAGATTGAAGTAAGAGTATTGGCGATTTTGCCGCCAGAGTCTTTTGCGCGACCTGCAGTTTTTTTGACGTTACCACTTCTCGTTGAAATTGAAGACTTTCGCGATGGTTTCTACGTTTCTGGTTTTGGTGTTGAAACGGGTACTGTCAGTCAAGCACGTACCCATTTTGCTCGCGCGAGAATGTATGCCGACAAGATTGAGAATGTTGAAGCATTTGCGAATCGCATGTCAGCAGAGGGCATCGAGACTTCCAGTCGCCTTGCTGAAATTAAATCCGTGCAGTCAATTGACAAAGTGTTGAGGATTGTCTTTGGTGTGATTGCTTGGATTGCTCTTCTGGGCTGTGCTGCATCGCTGATCGGTGCGTTCATGGCCAATATAGATCGTAAGAGAAAGGATCTTGCACTCCTTCGGCTGATGGGCTTCGGCCGAGTTGCCATGCAGGCTTATGTTGTGATGCAGTCTGTTGTACTGACGCTCACCGGTTTTGTTGTGGGCTGCTTGATGTACCTGGTGGGAAGCCATTTGTTTAATCAAATGCTGGGCGAATATATGAAGGCCGATCGTTTCGTATGCCGTCTAGAGCCTGTTCATTATTTTGTGGCACTTGCGGGTGCTCTGTTGTTGGCAACGGTTGTGGCTGGAGTAGGGGGTGTGGTTGTGACAAAAATAGAACCTGCGGAGAGTTTGCGTGATCTTTAACAAACTATTGAATCTATCTTTAACTGTCGTTCTGTCGCTATCCTGTGCAATGGCCGCTTCAGCACCCTGGGAAGCCCGATTTTTTAATCCCAAGCCAACAGATCACGATGTGGTGTTGCCCATGCCCTGTGAGGGATCCATGGTTTTTCGTCGCGTACATGTCCCGCTCACCAAGCCGCTTGAGGATTTTGGCATCACACTTGGATCCGAGGGTGCTGCGTTACGTTACCTAGAGCAAGCCCATCCTGCCCATATTGCTGGTAGTTTTACGACTGACAAACCTAACCCAGGTCGCTACTATTTGATGGCAAAGTACGAAGTCACTGAACTGCAGTATCAAGCTGTGATGCTGGAGACTTGTCCAAGGCCTTCTATCAAGTTGATGTTGCCAAAAGTCGAACTGAGTTGGTTCGAAGCGATGCAGTTTGGTGACAAACTCAATATTTGGTTGCGTGCCAACGCGCTCAAGAGCTTGCCTGTTGAGGATAATGTTGCCGGCTTTGTACGTTTACCCACTGAGGTGGAGTGGGAGTTTGCAGCAAGAGGGGGCAATAGCGTTTCGAGTACCGAGTTTCGTGAGGCAACATTTCCAATGCCCGATGGGTTAAATAAATATGTGTGGTTTGCAGGATCGCAATCTGCAAATGGCAAGCTCCAGTTGGCTGGCTTGTTACAGCCCAATCCTCTCGGTTTACACGACATGTTGGGCAACGCAGATGAAATGATGTTTGAGCCGTTTCGTTTAAATAAGCTTGATCGTTTTCACGGGCAAGCGGGTGGTTTTATTGTCAGAGGTGCCAATTATCTGACACCTGAGAGTGACATTCGTACATCTTGGCGCCAAGAGCAAACGTACTACCGAGAGGCTGCACCCAACAAACAGAAGACCTCAGGATTTAGACTAGTCGTCGTAGCGCCATCTTTAACCTCAACGAGTCGAAGCAAAGAGATTGAACAGGGTTGGGCGGAGCTCGGTACACGTGAGAATGCACCCAATGCGAGTACGAATGCACAAAGCCCTGCTGCGCCGAGTACGGTCGAGCGACTCAGTAATTTGATGTCAGGTTTGAAGGATGACAAACTAAAAAAGGAATTGGAGGCCTTACGCACTGAGCTACGTAGTAGCAACCAAACGCGAGATGAGCAACGCGGTATTGCCATTCGCTCAGCCTTACAACAGGGCGCTTTTATGTGTGTGCTGCTCAACCGTGAAGGTCGTTTTTACGATGGTCTCAAAAAGAATTATGACGAAGGATGTTCTAAAGTCGAGACCCTCCCAAAAGAGGATCAAGCGCGTTGTTCGCTCATCAAACGAAATGTAGATACTCGCCTTGCGGCACAAGAACTTGCCTTAGGTCTCTACTCGGACAGCATTGTCGAGGCGGGTGCAATCTACACCGCCCCAATGGTTGCACCAGAAGTCGCCGTGAAGCGTCAGCAACTATTAGCAAGAAAAAGTAGCAATCTTGGTGCGTATGTGGATACGTATTGGGCACATTTAGGGCAGTACCTTAAAGATCGGAAGATCACTCAATCAGAGTGGCTATCCGCTTGTAAAAAAGTCACAGTTAACTAAGGAGAAGAAACGTGTTTGCACAATCTAGACTTAAATTGGTATCAACATTCATTGCGTTGTTGAGCTGTTTGTTCTTGGCGGGTTGCCAAAATATGGGCGGAGGTGATGTTGACCCACGCTTGACCGAAGGCGAAAGCGCAAAGTTTTTTAGTAAATCAGGCGCACAGGCCTGTGCAGCGGGTGCCCTCACGGGTGTGCTGGCTTGCGCACTCACTAACTCTAGCAATAAGGCTGCCTGTATGGCCATCGCTGCCGTTGCTGGATGTGGAGTTGGCGCTGGAGCCAACTATTTGCTCGATCAGCGTCGCGCAAAGTTTGCTAACAATGAGCAGCGAATTAATTCGTTCATTGAAGATGTACAGTCAGACAATCAAAAATTACGGTCGCGCATGCAAAACATTAGCGTAGTGTTACAAGAAAATCAGCGAACCTTGACGAACCTGAATGCTCAAGTTGCTGCTAAGAAAGTTGACCAAAAGAAAGCCAAAGCTGAGCTTGACCGTATTAATGCAAATAAGGCATATCTTGAAAAAGAGTTAGCCAATATCAACACCCGTATTGATGATTATCAAGACATCATTGAAAAAGAACGTGCGGTTGGGGCAAATGTCCGTCAATTGCAAGGTCAGCTTGATCAGCTTAGCCGCACTCGCGATGCGATGAAAGGTCAGCTGGATGTGGCCTATGGTTTGGCCTCTTCGATCAAAGTAACGGGTTAAAGGTGGCATGATGAAACAACTCAATAAAGTCATCATTGTTTTTGGTCTAGCAACCTTGCTGGGGGCTTGCACAATGGACAAGGCTGGTTGTGATCCTAAGGCGATGCGAGACGCAGGTTTGTTGACCAAAATGAATTGTGATTTTTCTGGCTCCTACGATGCACGCTCGAAAGATAAGGAAGCCCAGCTAGCGGCAGAAAGACAAAATAATATCTTGTTGCGTCAGGCCGTCGCTGACATGGAAAAGAAAAATTCTTTGGTATCAGCAGATGTTGCTAAACGCCGGACTGACGTAACAAATATTACCCGTAGCGTGGGTGCTTATTTACGCTCAGTGCAGGCGAGCAATCCTTCCAATCAACTCATGGCCGAGCAGATCAATGTTGCACGTGCCCGCTTGGATGCACTACAAAAAACGCCTGTGACTTCTGGTAATACTAATGCCCAAGAGTTACAGACACGCATTCAAGCCGTTGAGGTAGAGGTAGAAAAGTTGCGCAAGCAATCTGCTATTTTGGAGTAGTTGAATGAATAGAATTGTGCAGCGTAACTTTTCTTCTGCGTCCGTCCAGGACTTGGAATCGCTGCATGATTCTTTTCTTCGTGTGTTGGGATCGTCTGTGCCACCAAGCGTGGCGGCGCTTTATGCTACACCTCGGGTTTTAGGTGATGGCGTGGTGCAATGGCATACGTCTTTTGCGGGTCAGCCTGTTCCTTATACGGACTTGCCAGAGACGGCGGCTACACAAGTGCGCATCGTTCTATTTGAGCGTTTGCGAGCGATCAGTCAATTCGCTGAGGCCTATGCGGCTCAGCCCACCCATGATCCCTTTTTGCTGAAGACGCTTCGTGATGCGAGTGCAGATCCTCCAATTGAGGCGATTTACTCTGTTGGTGGACAGCCCGTTATATTGTTTTGGGATCGGGCCATTGTTGCTGAATCGCCTAGAAATATTCTATCTGCACCGATTGTTCCTCTCGTTGCAGTGAGTGCTGCAGCAACTTCACACTGGAAGTGGCTTCTCGGTGGATTGCTTTTACTGTTGTTATTATTTTTACTGTGGTGGTTTTGGTGTCCACGCTCACCCTTCAATAAAGTTGAGTCGCCCATTCAAGCACCCGTCATTGATCCTGTTGCTGTGGCGACGCCTGCTCCAGAGTCAGTGCCCAAGCCTAATCCCGAGCCAGTGAAGCCTGCCCCTGTGCCTGAGCCTTCTGCACTCCCTGAGCCTGTTCATGTACCTAAGCTAGCGGATCTGCCAATCGTTGAGCCAGAACCAGTGCCCGTTGTAAAACTTGCTCCAGAACCCGTTCCAGCGCCAGAGCCCGAGCCCATTCCCGTAACGGAGCCGCCCAAGCCGCCCAAACCTGCGCCGCCGCCCCCTCAAAAGCCCAAACCGGTCGTCAAGCCGCCTGCAACGATTTCTAATGCCAAAAATCTTTGCCCAGAAGATCGTCCTGCAACACTCGCACCCGAAATGGTGGTGGTGTTTGACGCATCTGGCTCAATGATGGTGAACATCGATGCTTCGCGTCAGGATGAACAGTGGCTGTTTGGCAAATTAAACCGTGGACCCTTTGCCATGAAGAATTTGAGTGGACAGGATCGTCAAAGGTTTGAATACTTGACGCGCCAGCCGACTCGGATGGCGACTGCGCAGCAAGCAACAATCGATGTACTCAAGCGTTTGCCCTCGGACATCGGGTCTGGACTGGTCGTGGTTGATGCTTGTCCTACTGCTCAAAATATAGGACGCTTCGGTCCCTCAGAGCGTGGACAGATGATCAATCAGCTTAGAGGTTTAAGTCCTCGTCAAGGCACGCCACTCGCTGACGGGATTTTAGAAGCGGGCAAGTTAGTTGATGGTGTCACCAAGGAAAGTACGATTTTGCTCGTTTCTGATGGCGGTGAGTCCTGTGGCGGTGATCCTTGCATGGTTGCCCGAAATCTCGCCAGACAAAAACCACATCTCAAAATTAATGTAGTGGATATTGGCGGCACTGGCGCCGCAACGTGTGTTGCAGAGGCAACAGGCGGCAAGGTGTATGGCGTTTCAAACATCGCCGAGCTCAATGCTGGTATTAATCAAGCGGCTAAGGATGTACTTGGGCCTTCAACCTGTAAAAAATAGTAAGATTCACATAACTTTAATCAAGGGGATTAGCGCATGAGTCGCCCATTTCGTATTGCAGTACTACCTGGTGATGGTATTGGTAAGGAAGTCATGCCCGAGGGTTTGCGGGTATTAAAGACCGCTTCAGAAAAATTTGGTCTGAACCTCGAGTATCGTCATTTTGAGTGGGCGTCTTGTGATTACTACGCTAAAACCGGCGAAATGATGCCAGCAGATTGGAAAAGCCATCTCCAAGATTGTGATGCGATTTATTTTGGCGCCGTAGGGATGCCTTCGATCGTCCCCGACCATACTTCGTTGTACGGTTCCTTGCTCAAATTCCGTCGCGAATTTGACCAGTACATCAACCTGCGTCCCGTACGCTTGTTTGATGGCGTGCCTTGCCCCTTGGCTAATCGCAAACCAGGCGAAATCGACTTTTTCGTCGTACGCGAAAACACCGAGGGTGAATACTCCGCTGTCGGTGGCAAGATGTTCGAAGGCACTGATCGTGAGATCGTCTTGCAAGAGTCAATCTTTACACGTGTCGGTTGCGATCGTGTCTTGCGTTTTGCCTTTGAAATGGCCTCACGTCGTGCACGCAAGCATCTAACAATCGCAACCAAATCTAACGGCATTGCGATTAGTATGCCTTACTGGGATGAGCGCGCAGCAGAAGTCGGAAAAGACTATCCAAGCGTCACGACAGACAAACAGCACATTGACATTTTGTCTGCGCGCTTTGTTTTGCAGCCTGATCGTTTCGATGTCGTCGTCGCCTCAAACCTATTTGGCGATATTCTGTCGGATTTGGGACCTGCCTGTACGGGTACGATTGGCTTGGCCCCTTCGGCCAATCTGAATCCTGATCGTAAGTTCCCTTCACTGTTTGAACCCGTCCACGGTTCTGCACCTGATATTTACGGCAAAAACATCGCCAATCCGATCGCAATGATTTGGTCTGGTGCGTTGATGTTGGACTACCTTGGACGCGGCATGCCAGCGGCTGATCAAAAGCCTTATCTCGACGCGCATGATGCAATCGTGACAGCGATTGAGCAAGTGTTGAGTCAAGGTCCACACACACCAGACTTGGGTGGAAAAGCCAATACTACTCAGATCGGTGAAGCCATCAGCAACGTGCTGGCCAAGTAATCCAACGCAAAACTTAACGAGAAAATCAGATGCCTGATTACGCCAATCGGTTTAAACAATCTCTGAAAACAGGGGAGGCAAACATTGGTTTATGGGTGTCGCTTCCCGATGCTTTTGCGACCGAGATTTGCGCAACGGCGGAGTTTGACTGGATGTTGCTCGATGGTGAGCACACTCCAACAGATCCGCTAACGATCCTGAGCCAGTTGCAAGCCTGTGCGGCGTACAACACTCAGGTTGTCGCGCGTCCGCCGATTGGTCAAACACATCTGATCAAGCAATTGTTGGACTTGGGTGTTCAAAATCTCCTGATTCCGATGGTCGACACCGCTGAGCAAGCACGTGAGCTTGTTCAAGCGGTGCGCTATCCACCTCATGGCATTCGTGGCGTGGGTTATGGATCTGCGCGAGTCTCGCGATGGGACTCACGCAAGGATTACGTTAAGGTTGCGAACGACGAAATTTGTTTACTCGTTCAAGCAGAGACCAAAACGGGCCTAAGCAATCTGGATGAGATTTGTGCAGTGGAGGGCGTTGATGGGGTTTTTCTGGGGCCGTCTGATATCTCAGCCGCACTGGGTCATCTCGGTAACCCCGGTCATCCTGAGGTTGTAGCGACGATTGAGCAAGGGATTGCCACGATTCTCAAACACGGCAAAGCCGCCGGCATTTTGACACCGGATCGCGTCTTGGCACAACACTATCTTAAACTCGGCTGTACGTTTGTCGCCGTAGGTGTGGATGCGCGCGTATTGGCATTAGGTGTGCGTGAATTACGCGCGGCGTTTAAGTAATTGATTAATCTTTGTTAATTCGGCTGTTGCATTGACTCTGAAAGTCCTCGCATCAACCCTAGCATGAGCTCGCAACGCGGTGCTGAAACACCGTGTTCTTGGGCGAGGCTCACAGCACCGGCACCATAAATACATACCTTCATTGACTGACATCCTTTACTTTACATAATATACATTATGCGGTAATTACTTATGGATCAAAAGATCTCAAACCCTTTACTTCAGTTCTATTTATTGAGAAATGATTAACGACCTTCAAACTTTGGTGGACGTTTCTCCGCAAACGCTTGAACGGCTTCTTTATGATCATGTGTCGTCTGAACTAACGCCTGAGAAGCTGCTGCCATATCAAGGGCAATTGGCAAGCTGACATGATGCGAGTCACGAATCAAACGTTTACTCATCCGAATCGAATGAACAGGATGTGCAGCGATCCGTTGTGCCATGGTGCGTGCCGCATCCAACAATAAGGCGTCGTCCACAACTTTGGAGACTAAACCAATCCGAGCGGCCTCTTCTGCATCGACAAAATCGCCGGTAAAGGTCATTTCATACGCTTTTGACAACCCAACTGCTTTGGGTAAAAACCAGGCCCCCCCGTCACCGGAGACTAAGCCCATCCTAGCAAAACTCTCGCCAAATTTAGCGCTACGACTTGCGATCCGAATATCGCACATTGAAGCTAAGTCGCATCCCGCACCGATCGCAGCGCCATTAACCGCTGCAATAATCGGGGCATCCAGGGTATTAAGTGCCATTGGAATGCGTTGAATACCTGTTGTGTAATAGGTACGTATGTCGACAGGTGCTTTTTGAACGGCAGCCGTATTTCTGTCTTGCATGCGCTTGACGTTTCCTCCGGAGGAAAACCCCTCGCCAGCACCCGTGAGAATGACGCAGCCAACGGTGAGGTCTGCATTGATGCGTGCCACATAACTGACAAGGGCGTCAATAATTGCAGGAGATAAGGCATTTCGTGTATCGGGTTCGTTGAGGGTCAGTGTCACGACACCACCTTCTTGCTCGTATTTTACGGCTTCGTACATATTTTCTCCGTTTGTTATGTCAGTCACTACTTATAAAATGTTCTAACTCGATATGGTTATCTTAAAAGATATACATTGACGATAATACCGAATCGCCAATTTAGATGCGCTTGACCGTTTAAATGATTTTTAGGAGTTTAAATGAACCACTTCGATGACATTGGCAAGTTAGTGCTTCGCTTGTCAGTTGGTATTTTGTTGTTGATGCACGGCTTATTTAAGTTAATGCATGGAATTGCAGGCATTTCCGCTTTGGTCCAAGCCAATAACTGGCCAGTTTGGATCGCTTACGGGGTGTTCATCGGAGAAATCATCGCACCTGCCCTCCTCATTTTGGGTCTCTTCACGCGCGCAGGTGCAGCTGTGATTGTGGTGAACATGATTGTTGCAGTGTATTTAGCGCATGGTCATCAACTTTTTCACCTGACGAAATCAGGTGGATGGTTGCTCGAACTACAAGGCTTGTATTTATTTGGCGCGCTCGCGATTGCGCTTTTAGGCGCGGGTCGTTTCAGCGTGGGTGGAGAGCGGGGTCGAATGAATTAAAGCGCTTGAGCTCAGGACGATTGAGTCATGACATTCTGATATTTAGCGCATGACTCCAAATTTGATTTTTATATCCGACAGTTCTTTCTCAAACGCTAACTTGGACTGAGCCGTGCATAGGATCTGATCTGGGGTGACGAGGGTTTTGCAGTGGTCTAGTGCGATTTGTTGCGCAGCGATTGCCTCTTTGCGAGCGGTATCAAATTTTTGTTCTTGCGTCACGTCTTCCTGGGTCCAGCGCGCGGGTTCGACCGGACGCTCATCGGGCCAGATAATCGGAGGTGGCGGTGGGAGGGGGACTGCCCGCTGGGCATATCCGTCTGCCCCAAACATCACCCCCGTTAAGAGCACCAAGCTCAACAACACAAGTACCAAGGGATTTTCGTATGGTTTTGCCATGAAATACTCCAGTATGAGTTGTATATTAAGCGAAATAAACAACTGTCTACTCTACTAATTTTTAACACTTTTTAGGAGCAACCGCTATTATGTTTAAGTATCTTATCAGCGGGCTCATACTTTCACTTGTCTTGGGTGCTGCACATGCTCAACTTAAAGTGGGTCAAGATGCGCCTGCATTTACAGCAGACGCGGCGCTCGCGGGCAAACCTTATCAGTTCTCTTTGGTTGAGTCGCTGAAAAAAGGTCCGGTGGTGGTTTACTTTTATCCAAAGGCTTTTACTAGTGGCTGTTCAATTGAGGCAAATTTGTTTGCAGAGGCCTCTGATGAGTTTGCAAAATATGGCGCGACTGTAGTGGGTGTTTCGGGCGACGATATCGCAACGTTAGAACGCTTTTCTTTAGGTCCTTGTGGTGGCAAATTTGCAGTGGCCTCTGATGCAAAACACACCATCATGCGTGACTATGACGCCACGGTGTTTTTTTCCTCACGCATGGCGAGTCGGATTTCCTACGTCGTCACGCCGGACGCAAAAGTCTATTTTGTACATAGCAGTTTAAATCCCGATCAGCACGTGAGTAATACGCTTGCTGCGGTCAAGCGCTGGCACGCACGGTAATTATCAATGACAACACTGTGTTGGTTTCGTACGGATTTAAGGCTCAGAGATCAGCCTGCGTTGACCGCTGCCATGGACAAGGGGGATGCAATCGGTCTGTTCATCCTCTCACCCGAACAATGGGCTGAGCATGCAGACTCTCCGCATAAAGTCGATTTTTGGTTGCGCGCGCTCCGTGAGCTCTCTGCCTCTTTGCAACAGCTACGGATACCACTAAAAATACTCAATGTTCCGCATTGGCGCGCTGTTCCACAAGCACTGCTTGCTTTTTGTCAGCAACATTCTGTGATGGAGGTGCATTGCAACCGAGAATTTGGGGTCAATGAACGACGTCGCGATCGTGCGTCTTATGCGCTACTGACGAACCACAACATTACGATGCAAGGGCATCATGGTGGCACTTTGCTTGTACCCGGCAGTGTAAAGACTGGGTCTGACAATTACTACCGTGTCTTCACACCCTTTGCTAAAGCGTGCCGTGAAAAGCTTCGTGTTGCACCTTACCAACCCTTAGCGATTCCAAAGCCGCAGGCTCAAAAATCAACAATTAAAAGTGATGAGGTACCTGACAGTTTGCCAGGCTGGTCAAAAACCTCAGCTTCGATTCAGGCTGGCTGGCCTGCAAGTGAGCAGGTCGCACTTGAGCGTCTAGAAAAGTTTGCGAATGAACAGATGCCGCATTACAAGCGCGACAGAGATTTTCCTGCGATCGCGGGGACAAGTACGTTATCACCCTACCTTGCTGCTGGCCTCGTGTCGGCCTCACAATGCTGGCAACAAGCTTTGCGCGTCAATCAAGGTGAACTTGGTACAGGCCAAGAGGGCATCACGACTTGGATGAACGAGATACTGTGGCGAGAGTTCTACCAACATTTGTTGTACGGCTATCCTTCACTCTCGATGCATCAGCCCATGCGGCCGGAGACGAATGCCGTGCAATGGCGTGATGCACCCACTGATTTTGAGGCATGGTGCCAGGCCAAGACTGGTGTGCCAATTGTCGATGCGGCCATGCGTCAGTTGGTACAGACTGGCTGGATGCACAATCGCTTGCGCATGGTGGTTGCGATGTTTTTGACCAAAAACTTACTGATTGACTGGCGGTTGGGTGAGCGATTTTTTATGCAACACCTCATTGACGGTGAGTTAGCTGCCAATAATGGCGGTTGGCAATGGAGTGCCTCAACGGGTGCTGACTCAGCCCCCTACTTTCGTGTCTTTAATCCAATCAGTCAATCTGAAAAGTTTGATCCAGAGGGTGCGTTTATCCGCCACTGGTGTCCTGAGCTCGCATTACTGTCGAACCGCGAGATCCATGACCCCTCTCCTGTTTTGCGTCAATCTTTGAATTATCCTCAACAAATCGTCGATTTGCGCACCAGTCGTGTGCGAGCGATCGAGGCTTTTTCTTCACTTCGTTAAGGAAAAAACATGTCGCTACCCAATCTCAGTTTGAAAACGATCACGGGCGAAGTCGTTTCACTCTCGCACTATGAGGGGAAAGTTTTGTTAATCGTGAACGTCGCATCAAAGTGCGGCTTTACCAATCAATACAAAGGGTTACAGGAATTACATCAAGAATTTTCTGAGCAAGGCTTGGTTGTCATGGGTTTCCCCTGTAATCAGTTTGGCCATCAAGAGCCAGGTGACGAAGAGGCCATCAAGAGTTTTTGTGAACTGAGTTATGGCGTGACGTTCCCAATGTTTGCCAAGATCGATGTCAATGGCACCCAAACAGATCCACTTTATCAGTGGCTTAAAAATAGTCGCCCAGGCCTGCTCGGAACTGAAGCGATCAAATGGAATTTCACAAAGTTTTTGGTTGGGCGCAATGGTGAGGTGTTAAAGCGTTTTGCACCAAATAGCGCACCTGATGCACTACTTGGTGATATCAAGGAGTCACTCTCTTGATTGATCTCTATTTTCTAAAAGACGCATAATGTCACGCTTGCTGAGATCCGGAAAAGCGTATGTGCTTGTTTTGATAATGGGTTTGGCAGCTTATATTGCCGCCACAGAGCAGGTGTTCGCCCAATCAAATCAAGTGGCGAATGTCGGACAGCAAAGGGCAAATACGCCGTCGGAAAGTACCCCGCCTACCCTCGAACCCCCGCGTTACCGATTGCATAGTTTGGTGACCAAAATGCCTGATTGCAAAGGCGAGTTGTGCCCCTCTATTACATATAAAAAACTAAGTTTTGAGGGTTATCCACGTTTTAATACATTTTTAGACCGCTCTTTGCTCGGGCTCGCGCTCATTGATACGAGTAAGGTGAAAAACTTTGCAGATTTAGCCTCACAATTTTGGAAATCAGCCGAAGACCGTTATGAAATCGTCCTCAGTGCAGAAGTCAGGCGCGCAACGCCATCGGTCATCGTGATCGAGCTGCAAAGTTATTTGTATTCTGGTGGGGCACACGGAATGTCCACGATGCAATATGTCAATTGGGTCCCCAAATTGGACAAAATATTGACTTTAAATGACATGGTGTTACGGGGGCGGATGATGGCCTTTGAGGCAGCCCTTAAAAAGCAGTATGTGAAGTGGCTTGACACTAACGAGTTTGCTCAAACAGACAAAGCTGGTTACACCAAAATGTGGCCATTTCAGTTTTCAAATAATGCAGCACTGATGCAAGACGGGATCGCAGTGACTTTTGATCACTACGTGTTAGGACCTTACGCGTTGGGCATGCCAACCATCGTGGTGCCTTACGCGGAGTTAAAAGGCATCATCAATAACGGTCTTTTAGCAAAAATTCAGAACTAGGGTTGTGTTTTGCGTCCAGCCACGACTTTTTCAAGTGCGGACGCAATGGAGCCACGACCTTCAGCGCGGGCAGTCTCAATGGCATTTTGAGCTTTAAAATTTGATAGGGTGGGATCTGCACCAGCACCCACGAGCGCTTGCACCGTTGCAACGTCACCTGACTTCACTGCAAGAATGAGAGGTGTATCTCCGTCTGGAGAAGGCTCGTTCACAAGCGCTCCATTAGACAAAAGCAAACTGACAATTTTGACGTGCCCCTTGATCGCAGCATAATGAAGCGCAGACCAGCCAGGTTGATTGACCGTTGCGCCTTTTGATAGCAAAACTTGGGTTCGAGGAAGATCGCCCACAAGCGCTGTGTACATTAACGGAGTTTCTTTATAGGAGTTCGGCAGGTTGACATCGACTTTTGAGCTTCCTAAAAGTACATCAAAAGCCCTCCACGAATTCTCTCGAGCCGCCATTGTGAGTGACGTCTGTTGGTTCGGACTCTTTTGATTTGGATCCATACCTCTTCGAAGAAGGTCTTTTAACTGATCATCACGGTCATTAATAATGTAAAACCAGTAGTCCTTTGGATCGGCAGCATGTGCAGGCTTATAAAAACCTGTCCCCAATGCGCTGAAGAATAGAAGCATAGTCAGCATATATTTAAACATAAGCATACTTTTTTGATTTATCATAATATCCGGATTCAAAATTATTAAATTTTATTTAAATTCATAAGGTTAGTAAATTATTTAAAATAAAATATTAAATAATTTACTTTAGATAAAGATTTAATATTTAAGAGCTAACTTATTGAATAAGCTGAAGAAGTTTTTTGTAGAGGCCTCTTCGATTTCTTTGACAGAAACACCTCTCAAGCTCGCAATCATTTCGGCTACGTGTATGACGTTCGAGGGATCGTTCAGCTTTCCTCGGTGAGGAACCGGAGCAAGATAAGGCGAGTCAGTTTCAATCAAAATGCGATCCAAGGGCATGCGGCGAGCGACTTCTTGAAGCTCTGTCGCTTTTTTAAAGGTCACAATACCTGAAAAGGAGATATAAAAACCCATTTCCATCGAGGCTTGAGCGACTTCCCAAGATTCTGTAAAGCAATGCATGACACCTCGGGCATCTTGTGCGCCCTCTTCTTTCATAATCTCGAGCGTGTCAACCGATGAGGATCGAGTGTGAATAATGAGAGGAAGCTTTGTCTGTCTCGCGGCACGGATGTGACGCCTAAAACGCTCACGCTGCCAGGTTAAATCGCCAGTCAGGCGAAAATAATCAAGTCCCGTTTCACCAATTGCGATGACTTTGGGGTGATGGCTGCGCTCAATCAGATCCGCTACGGTGGGTTCGATCGTATCCTCGTAATCTGGATGCACACCTACAGACGCGTAAAGAGCCTCGTGCTGTTCAACTAGTGCAATGAGACCTGGCCAATCAGGCAAATTCACGCTCACACACAGCGCACGTCCAACGCCATTGTTTTTCATCCGCTCCAATATATCGGGCATTTTGGCCGCTAAATCGGGAAAGTTAACATGGCAATGTGAGTCAACGAACATTTATATCGATCCGGATAGTTTTATTTGGCAAACTTGCGATAGTCTTTGAAGTACTGCTTGTGCAAACAATTTGGCATTGAGGGGATGACCTGCCACACGCTTTTGATCGTTTAGCCAAGAGGCGAGTTGAGCAAACTGCACTCTGCCGCCGCGTTGACCTATTGCAGAAATTGATTTGTGTAGTCCTGGGTAATATCGGCAAGTTAGCCCATGCGCACTCAAATTTAAATCAATCGCCAAGCGCTGACAGGCATCTATCCATATTTTAGGGCTAGTTTTGGCAAGTTTGTCTGCTAAAACGCTCAAATCGGACGACCGACCTTGCTCGAGTGCGCTTAGGAATTCAACGATCCAGTCTGGGCAGGGACTATGCTCAGTTTCAGACTGTTGATGAGCGAGAAGCGGAGCTCCTCCCGCTGCGGCCAACCAGTCAGCAGGCTTTTTTACCCCTTTGGCCTCAAGCCATTGTCGGGCGATATCCAAACTCGGCGTGGCGAGCGGTAGCCGCCGACAACGTGATAATAATGTCGGAAGTAGTCGATCAGGGGCATCCGCGACCAAAAGAAATATTGTCGATGGAGGCGGTTCTTCAAGCACCTTGAGCAAGGTGTTTCCAGAGATCGTCGTCAGTGCTTCAGCAGGATAAATAAGCGCGACTCGCCACCCACCCCGATGCGTGGCGTTGTTAAACCAAGGTTCGAGTGAACGTATTTGTTCGACACGAATATCTTTTGAGGGCGCTCGCTTGCTTGTCCCCCCTGCTTCTACGGCGTCCTCCTCTTGCGCAGCACCGCCGTCGTCCGTGCCGAGTTCGGAGCCCTCCTCGACGGCCACCGCCTCAGGACGGATGCGCTTGAGATCAGGGTGGTTACCACGCATCACCCAGCCGCAGGCGGGACACTGGCCGCAGGCAAGACCTTGCTTAGGTGCTTCGCAAAGCAAACAGGCCGCTGCGGCAAACGCAAATTCTCGTTTACCAATCCCGGCGAGACCATGAATCAGCCAGGCATGTGCAAAGCGTTCTTTGTTGCTCAGCCATTCGCGTGCGACTTCGGTGTGCCAAGGTAAAAAGGTAGGTTGCATCAGGCTTTTGGATTCCGAGCAACGAGCATCGAGAGTTGCTCTTTGAGTAAGATACGTATGTCATCGATTGGCGCGGTAGCATCCACAACCTTAAAGCGCTCTGGATACTTGGTGGCACGTGAAAGGTAAACCTCTTGGGTACGCAGGAAAAAAGAGCTTTCTTCCTGCTCAAAACGATCTTTCTCGCGAGTACGGTCAAGGCGTTCGCGTGCAACGTCGAGGGGGACATCAAACAACCAAGTGCAGTCCGGCTGGCAGTCCGGATGCACCCACTGCTCCAGCGTGGCGATGCGCTCAACGCCTAACTCACGCCCGCCACCCTGATAGGCAAACGTTGCATCGGTAAAACGATCACATACTACCCATGATCCAGCCTCAAGTGCGGGCCGAATCACTTCTTTTAAATGCTGAGCGCGGGCAGCGAACATCAATAAGGTCTCACATTCGAGCCCCATTGATTGATGAAGAAGTAACTCACGAAGTTTTTCACCCACAGCAGTCCCGCCTGGCTCTCTGGTAGATACAACCGTGAGGCCATGAGCCCTAAGTTGTTCAACGGTCCACTGGACGTGCGTACTTTTACCTGCACCATCAACGCCTTCAAACGTTAAGAACAGCCCGTGTTTGTTTGACATCATGGTTTGCGACCCAAAATGTACTGAGAGACATTTTTATTGTGCTCGGGGAGTGTCCGCGCAAAAGCGCTGCTGCCGTCGCCTTTAGATACAAAATATAAAAAATCGTGTTTTTCAGGATTGAGCGCGGCATTGAGTGAAGCTTGACTCACGCTAGAAATTGGGCTGACAGGTAACCCACCTCGCGTGTAGGTGTTCCATGCGTGGTCGGTTTGTAAATCTTTTTTGCGTATTTTGCCTTCATAGGCCTCACCCATCCCGTAAATGACGGTGGGGTCAGTCTGCAGTGGCATGTTGAGCCGCAATCTATTGATAAAGACCCCTGCAATTCGCGCGCGATCAGAAGCTTTGCCGGTCTCTTTTTCTACAATAGAACCCAAAATCAGCGCTTGGTATGGTGAACGCAAAGGTAGATCGTCTTGACGCGTAGCCCAGGCACGATCAAGAATCTGTTGCTGTGCACGCGCAGCGCGCTGCATGATTTCTAAATCAGTTGTACCGATTGGAAAAATATATGTATCCGGAAAGAATAAACCTTCTGCAAAGGAGGCATCTAGGCCGACTTGGCTCCTTAGATCTGCGTCAGTGGTCGTTTGGATGCTCTGCCTGATATCTGGATGCTGTGCGAGCGCGGCTCGAATCTGACGTAGGTTCCAACCTTCTACAAGCGTAATTTGGCGAGAGGTGACATCACCCTGTGCCATTCGACGCAAAATGCGCAAAGGAGAGTCGCCTTGAACGATCTGGTATCCACCTGCCTTGATTTTTGTGTCGAGTTCTGTGAGCCGCGCTAATAAAACAAACGCTGCGGGGCTCAGTCCGATATTCGCCAGATTCATTTGTGTCGCGATACTCGCTGGGGTCGCACCTTTTGGGACCAAAATATCGACTTTTGGACTAGGCAATACAAGGGGTTGGTTAACCCAGTAGTAGACAGCACCAATAGCGCAAGCTATTGCCACAAGGATTGGCAAGACCACATAGATGAATAGTTTATTAACGGCGCTCATAAGTCCAACAGTTTAATATGTTGAGAAGGGATTTCGGACTTGATCGTTCAAATTTCGCACGCATCTTGAATGTTTAATCATCAATTTTTTTAACGCTATTTCTCACTCGAGGCATCATGCATCCTTTTTTCTGTCCATCTTTGGCTCAAAACATGACCTCAAATCCCAGTTTAGCAACGGTATTTCCACTCAATTCGCTAAGCGTCTTTGAAGCCAAAGGACAAGATGCACTGACCTTTCTTCAGGGGCAGCTGACCAATGACATCGTAGCGCCGGGGATCGGCCAATCTCGCTTGGCAGGTTATTGCACGGCTCAGGGGAGATTACTTGCGACCATGGTGTTGGGACAAGTTCCGGATACTGAGGAGATGCCGACAGTCAGAGGCATCATGCGTGCCGACATTTTGACAGCCGTTTTAAAACGATTGTCGATGTTTGTCTTACGCGCAAAGGTAAGCTTGAGCACAGAGGCTTTACACGTTGCAGGGGTCTGCAAACATAGCAGTCATCTAGAGGCAATGGTGGCAGCGCTTGGTCATCCCTTACCTCTTGCAGAATGGGAAACGTTTTATACCTCGACCGGTACCTGGATTGCGGCACCTAGCGCTTTGAGCCATACCCTTGACAGCGAAGCCTTGCGTCGCTGGTGGTGGATAGCGGGTTCGGAGCATATTACCGCTATCGAAAAGCTTAAGTTAGGGTGGACTCAAGGAGAAGCAGCGTCATGGGACTGTATGGATATCCAAGCCGGTCTGCCATGGATTGAAGTGCGTACCCAAGATTTGTTTATCCCACAAACACTTAACCTTGAATTAATTGGTGGTGTGAGCTTTACCAAGGGCTGCTACCCTGGTCAGGAAATCGTGGCCCGCAGCCACTATCGCGGGACTGTCAAAAAACGTATGGCGCTCGGTCAGCTCTTACCGAACTGCGATCCTGCGCCCTTGCCTGGCTCAGATATTTTTGATGCCTCGCAGCCTGGACAAGCTTGTGGCCGATTGATTAATGTTTCGACCACTGAGGCTGAGGGTGAGTCAGCTCAATGGGTTTTATTTGAGTCAAGCTTTGAGGCGTATGACCGCCAGCAACTTCGAGCCGTTGATGACAAAGGCCCCGCGATTGAAACGGTCGCCTTACCATACACAACCCGATAGTGCTGACGAACTAGAGGAATGTGTGTCTTGTGACACACATTCAACGCTCATGCGTCGCGCTTGATCAATTCCACAATGCTAGAAAAGTCTAGCTGACCGTTTCCTTGTGCGCTATGGAGTGCAAACAAATTGCGCGCGAGCTCACCCAGTGCAATCACAGATCCCGTGCTGATTGCGGCTTCTGAAGCCAAGCCCAAGTCCTTGAGCATGAGATCTACCCCAAAACCGCCTGCATACCCTTTGGAAGCAGGGACGTTCTCCATGACGCCCGGCCAAGGGTTGTATTTTTCAATTGACCAGTTGCAGCCTGAGCTTTTTGAAATGATCTCAGAGAGAACCTTAGGGTCTAGGCCGTTGGCCACACCTAGCGCAAGCGCCTCTGCTGTTCCCGCCATTGCGATACCCAACAACATATTATTGGCAATCTTGGCGACTTGACCTGCACCTGCACCACCTGCGTGAAAAATATTTTTACCTATTTTTTCAAGAATGGGTCTTGCACGCTCGAGGTCGTTCGTTTTGCCGCCCACGATAAACGTCAAAGTACCCGCGATAGCGCCACCTGTTCCACCTGAAACCGGAGCATCGATCATACTTAACCCCAATTGCTCGGCTGCGAAGGCAACTCGACGCGCGCTTTCGGCTGCAATGGTGCTGCAATCAATCACAAGGGCGTTTTTAGGACATTGCTTGAGCAGACCTGTTTCACCCAGGTAAAGCGATTCGACATGTTTGCTTGCAGGCAACATTGTGATGACGATTTCTGCATGTTCGACGGCTTGAGCCGCAGATGAGGCGCGTTGAGCCCCCTGCTCGACCAGCATTGCAACAGGATGCTCCACCAAATCAAATACCTTGAGTGTGTGTCCCGCTTTCAAAAGGTTGGCAGCCATGGGGGCGCCCATATTACCTAAACCGATAAAGGCAATCTTGCTCATGTTGACGCTCCTAGACGATACAAAGGGTGCTGTTCTGCTGGAAAAGGAAGTGAAAAGAATTTTTTAACCCATTGCTCGTCAGCTTGTGCAAGCGTGGGTGGATTCCATTTGGGTTGTTTATCTTTGTCAATCAGCAAGGCACGTATACCCTCGGCAAAATCACCGTGTGCGGCGGCCATCAGTCCAGCGAGCCACTCAACACGATAGACCTCTGCCAAAGACAGGAGCTTGTTATGTGAAAGGAGTGCGAACGTTAAACGCGCAGAGCCAGGAGAGCCATGCGCTAGCGTTTTAGCGGCCCGTTGAAGCCAAGGATCCTGATGCTCGGCTAATTTTAAAATGCCATGTACGATTCGCTCAAGATCTACGCCACCACACAACTGACGGATCAAAGGAAAGTTGTCCTGCAAGGGTTTATTTGCAGAATCAGGGAGAGTGTGAAGGCTTGAGAGCAAAAGGTGAAGTTGATCGTGATTACTGGCCAGGTCTTCACGCTCGGCATCCGTCAACGATAAGACAGTCAGTTCAGAAACATTTTTCCAAGATTGCGTCGTTAAACTCTCTTTGAGAGCGTTCCATTCATCCCGATGAATATGGTAGTCCGCCATGCCGGCAAATAGTGCGTCATTTGCGCCAAGTTGAGCACCCGTCAGTCCGAGAAACAAACCTACATTACCCGGAAGTCGATTGAGGAGCCACGTCCCCCCTACGTCAGGAAAGAGGCCGATTGAAATTTCAGGCATCGCCATGCGTGTCGTTTCAGTCGCCACGCGATGGCTGGCTCCCATCATGAGTCCCATGCCTCCACCCATCACGATACCGTCGCCCCAAACGAGGATGGGTTTTGGATAGGTATGAATACGGTAGTCCAACGCATATTCTTCAGCGAAAAACGTTGCGGCATAGGTGTTGTTGACTGCAAGACCTGAAGTATTTTCAGTCATGCTGTGATGAAGTGAGTGCAAATCGCCGCCAGCACAAAAGGCTTTGTCTCCAGAGCCTTTTAGAATCACAAGAGCGATAGAAGCATCTTGCGCCCACTGATTCAGTCGTTGACTCAGAAGTCGGGTCATCTCTAACGAGAGGCCATTAAGAGTTTTGGGGGCATTGAGTTGGGCAAGTCCAATCTTGCTTTGACCCACACAAGACCATTCTTCGAAGATTACTAAATCTGTCGCATTATCTAACGCTGCGTTCATTTCAAATCTCCTCCTTTTTCTAATAATTGACGCGCAATGATGACGCGCATAATTTCATTCGTACCTTCTAGAATTTGGTGAACACGTGTGTCTCGCACGAGTCTTTCCAGTGGGTAATCCTTGAGATATCCATATCCTCCGAGCAGCTGTTGTGCATCTAAACACACAGCGAAGCCCGTATCAGTTGCAAAACGTTTGGCCATCGCACAATACGTTGAGGCATCCACGGCGTCAGTGTCCAGTTTGCACGCTGCAAGTCGAACCATTTGTCGAGCGGCAACGGTGTGTGTGACCATATCAGCAAATTTAAATTGCAAGGCTTGGAAATTGGTTAGGGTTTGGTTAAATTGTTTGCGCCCTTGCATGTAAGTTTTGGCTGTATCGATTGCGCCTTGTGCTGCACCCACTGAACAGCTTGCGATATTGATGCGACCCCCGTCTAGTCCTCGCATCGCGATTTTGAAGCCCTCGCCTTCTTGACCAAGTAAATTCTCGATGGGCACCTCCACATTCTCAAAACTAATCGCGCGCGTGCTTTGGCTATTCCATCCCATTTTGCGTTCTTTACGGCCATAGGTGATACCTGATGTATTTGCAGGCACGGCAAAGGCGGAAATGCCGCGCGCTCCGGCGGTACCTGTACGCGCCATGACAATTAAAAGATCTGTCTCGCCAGCGCCTGAAATAAATGCTTTTGATCCATTAAGGATATAGCGATCTTGCGCAAGTACTGCAGTAGATCGCAGTGATGCAGCATCAGAGCCGGCTTCTGGTTCAGTCAAACAATAGGAGGCAAGTTTTTCTCCAGTCGACAAAAAGTGTCCCCAGTCCCCGCGTAAACGCCGACTCCCCCACAGGCCAACCATCCACGTTGCCATGTTGTGAATCGTCAGAAAAGCCGTTGTCGATGGATCAATCGCTGCCATTTCTTCAAAGACTAGGCTGGCATCTAGACGTGATAATCCGAGACCCCCAATATCTGTAGAGGCATACAGGCTACATAAACCGAGTGTGCCCGCTTCGCTCAGTGCGTCGCGTGGAAATATTTCATCTTGATCCCAACGCGCGGCATGGGGAGCAAAGACACCTTCTGCGAAGTCTTTGGCAACCTGAACGAAGGCTTTTTGCTCTTCATTGAGCTCTATATCCATCCTCATCTCCTTTAGTCAGCCAAGGTTAGGCTCTCAATGAGCGACACTCACGACTGCGTCAGATCATTGACTGGCATTTTCTTTTTGATATTTCTGGTTTTTTCGCGGTGTGCTGCGCGTCGTCTTCTGGCGATTTTTGGATCAACTCGAAGCGAAGCATAAATTTCGACGCGATCATGGTCTTGAAGTTGTTGATGACTAGGGAAATGCTTTCCAAAAATCCCTACTGAAAGCGAAGCTAACGGACTTTCCGGGAAGTCCGCTAAATAACCAGCAGCAATAATGGATTCGGCGATCGTGGTGCCTACTGGTAATGAAAGC
>Ga0247831_1000417_pt1 | contig 93011 bp, 61 predicted proteins | sample LaCruzMarch2015__9_FD_192406 | JGI IMG/M metagenome (GOLD analysis project Ga0247831, IMG submission 192406) | Freshwater microbial communities from meromictic Lake La Cruz, Castile-La Mancha, Spain - LaCruzMarch2015_1m | ecosystem: Environmental > Aquatic > Freshwater > Lake | place: Spain...
TCACGGGGATGCCGCGCGAAGACTTGCGCGGCTTGATGGAGCGTATCCAAGGGAGATCGAGGTCGGGCCATCCACAACTTTAACCCAGCTCCAAACTTATGCCAGCTTAAGTGTCTAAATCGTATTAGGTGTTTTCGTTCTCGTCAATTTTTTGTGAGAGAGACGGGCAAAAGTAAGCAAGATGCTCTCCAGGCAGCACTAAAAATCTGTCGGCAAACACTAAAAAAGGCGGACAAGCCGAAGCCTGTCCGCCTAACAAAAAGTGGTGGGAAAGATTAAGCCTGAAGTGCGGCGATGCGCTTGCAGACTTCCTCGACATTCGCGCGGCTGTTGAAGGCGCTGATGCGGAAGAAACCTTCCCCGGCGCTGCCGAAACCGCTGCCGGGGGTGATGACGACGTTGGCTTCATTCAGCATCTTGTCGAACATCTGCCAGCTCGTGACGCCCGCAGGGCAGCCGACCCAGACGTAGGGGGCATTGACGCCGCCGAAGACGCTGAGTCCGGCGTTTTTGCAGGCTTCCACCAGCAGCTTGGCATTGCCCATGTAATGCTCGATCAAAGCGGCGACCTGGGCTTTGCCTTCGGTGCTATAGACGGCCTCGGCACCGCGCTGGACGATGTAGCTGACGCCGTTGAACTTCGTGCTGTGGCGGCGGCTCCAGAGGGGATGGATGGCCAGGGATGTGCCGTCCTGCTTTTTGCCCATGAGACCTTTCGGGATGACGACGATGGCGCAGCGGACGCCGGTGAATCCGCCGTTCTTCGAGAAGCTGCGGAACTCGATGGCGACATCGCGCGCGCCTTCGATTTCAAAGATGCTGCGGGGCACTTCAGGGTCCTGGATGAAGGCCTCGTAGGCGGCATCGTAAAGGATGATGGTGCCGTTAGCCTTGGCATAGGCGACCCAGGCCTCCAGCTGCGCGCGGGTGGCGGTGGCGCCGGTCGGGTTGTTCGGGTAGCAGAGATAGACGAGGTCCACGGGCACGCTCGGGATCTCGGGGACGAAGCCGTTTTCAGGGGTGCACTTCAGGTAGTGCAGGCCTTCGTAGGCACCGGATTCATCCGCCTCGCCGGTGTTGCCGGCCATGACGTTGGTGTCCACATAGACGGGGTAAACCGGGTCGGTGATGGCGATCTTGTTGCCCTTGCCAAAGATGTCCAGGATGTTGCCGGTGTCGCACTTGCTGCCGTCGGAGATGAAGATCTCGTCGGCGTCCACGTTGATGCCACGGGCCTTGTAGTCGTTGTCGGCGATGGCGTTGCGCAGGAAGTCGTAACCCTGCTCCGGGCCGTAACCGCGAAAGGTGGAGCGGTCGCCCATTTCATCCACGGCCTGGTGCATGGCGGCGCGGACGGCCTCTGGGAGGGACTCCGTGACATCGCCGATGCCGCAGCGGATCAGGCGCTTGGCGGCGTCCGGATTGGCTTCCGTAAAGGCCTTCACCCGGCGGGCGATTTCTGGGAAGAGGTATCCGGCTTTGAGCTTGAGGTAGTTTTCGTTGAGGTAGGCCATGGCGTGAAAAAGGGGCGGTTAGTGTGGCGCGCGGCGGCGGGGATGCAACTGGGGAAGCGATGGGGGCGAGGGGTGGTCGGTTTTTACCGCAGAGGGGCGGAGAGGCAAAGGTGGCAGAGAGTTTTGGGATCTTAAACTTAAGCCCTCTGCGACCTCCGCCCCTTTGCCCCTCTGCGGTAAAAAATGGGTGTCAAAAAAAACGCCCTGACCTTGCGGGCCAGGGCGTTGGTCGGGAAGACTTTAATCCTTACAGCTTGCGCACCCAGATATTGCGCAGGCGGACCGGCGGATTGTTTTTGTGGTCCTGCAGGCGCAGGGGGGCGGTGGCGGGGAAGCTGCCGCTGTAGTCGGTGGCTTTTTTGTGCTGGGTGGGGCCCATGATCTTCGTATGCACCTGCACGCAGACGCCGTTCACAAAGGTGGTCACGTAGGCGGGCTCCACCACCTTGTCACCGTCCAGCTTCGGTGCGGTGAAGATGATGTCGTAGGTCTGCCATTCACCGGGCTTTTTCACCGCGTTCACCAGGGGTGGCGTCTGGCCGTAGATGCATCCGGTCATGCCGTCGGCATAGGTCGGGTTGTCATAGGTGTCCAGCATCTGGCACTCATAGCGGTCCATGAAGAAGACGCCGCCGTTGCCCTTTTTCTGGGAGTTGCCTTCGGTATGCGGCTCGCTCTTCCACTCGGCATGGAACTGGCAGCTCGCGAATTCTTCCTTGGTCCAGGAGTCGCCGCCATCCACGACGAGTTCGCCATTGTCGATCTTCCAGGCGCAGGGACCCAGCTCGGCGGTCGGCTTGCCATCGGGGCCTTTGACTTTGGAGACAAAGGCGTCCGCGTTTTTGCCATCGAACAGGACGATGGCATCCGCAGGCGGCATGCCCAGCTTCTCGCCAGGGGCCACGTATTCAGGGCGGGGGCGATCGATGTCATGGACCTTCCACTGGGTGCCGGGAATCACAGGCGTGTCGGAGTAACCGATGGGGGAGGGAACGGGGGCCGCAGGAGCGGCGGGCTTGTCAGCGGCAGTCAGGGTGCCGACGAGCGCCAGCAGCAGGGCGGGGGTGAGTAAGGTCTTCATGGTGAGGAGGTTGGAACGAAACGAGCAAGCGCGGGCCATTTTGCAAGGGCGGTGTGAGAAAGAAACAAAAAGGGTTTGCGGAAAGGAGGATCGGTGGCACTTTGATATCCCAACAAACCGCGGGGTGGAGCAGCCCGGTAGCTCGTCAGGCTCATAACCTGAAGGTCACAGGTTCAAATCCTGTCCCCGCTACCAAATGAAGGCCGTGCAGCAATGCACGGCCTTCACCGTTTTCTGAGGAGATGACTCACTGGGTTTACGTCATTCAAAACAGCGAAGGTCGTTTTTACATCGGCCTGTCCGAGGATGTCGAAAAGAGGCTGCTGGATCACAACACGGGCGTGTCTAAATGGACGAAACATCGCGGCCCCTGGAGCCTCGTCTGGCAGAGCGATGCCCTGACGCTCAGCGCAGCACGCAAGCTCGAAAACCTGCTCAAGGCGCAAAAAGGCGGCGACGGCTTTTATCGCCTGACAGGTCTGACGCGGGCTGGAGCCGCCCGGTAGCCCGTCAGGCTCATCATCCCGCATGCGGGATCACAGGTTCAAATCCTGTCCCCGCTACCAAATGAAGGTCGTGCAGCAATGCACGGCCTTCACCTTTTTAGGAGGGGGTTCAAGCTGTCTTCATTTGCTGGTCTGGTATCTGCTTGCACCTTTGTTTTTTATACCCAAAAGATGCTTCTACCCGTTCCAATTGATAGACGCTGGATGATTGACGGCTGAGCAGCGCCTGATATGATTTTCCAAATTCAGAACTCCCTTGAATGAAACACTCCTCAATCAATCCTACATCGATTACAGGACCTCGTGGCCAACATTCATCACTGGAGAGCTTTGCGGCCCGGAGCAGTGGAAAGGAGTCGTTGAGCTCAACCGAACTAGATCGCGCAACATCAAGGAAGCAGCTGAGCACCATGCACAGGGGGAATCGATTTCGCTTGATGTTTGGACTGCCTCTTTTGAAGGAAGATGCCAGCAGTTCAAAGTCCCGTTAGTCAGCCTTGAGTCTTTTGGCTTTTTCTTTAACGACATCCACCTTCTTGCGTCAAAAGATGTTCAGAAGTTGAATGAGGGCAAGGAGGCTTCAGCCTGGCTGGATAAATCGACGAAGTGTGTTTATAAACTCTTCGATCTGCGTGCCAACGGCAAGCTAGGGGAAAAGCTGGTCCTTGAGATGAGGGAGCGTGGTGAGTGCGAGGCCGTTTATCACGCCGCAACACTGAGTGACACACTGGACAAACTACAGCTCTTGAATGCCATCGGTGCATGTCCGACTGAAATCGTCGGGCTTACTACCTCGGGCGATTATCTCATCGCCAAACAACCCCTTTGCCAGCCATACACAAACTTCGAAGAATCCTTGGAAGAGGCGACTGAATTTGCACGTGCAGTCAGGCCAAAAAGTTCGTTTCAGCAGCCGGTATGGGTCTTCTGGGCGAGGCAAAGACCTTGGCTTTTAGGGGATCTGCATCCAGGAAATATTCGGCATACGGCGAATGGATACGGAACCATCATTGACGCTCATATTGGTGTCATCACCGATGAAGTTTGGAAAGAAGCCCGCTCTCTGGATTCTGCCATCCAAAGAGCGAAGTTATGGCGAGAGACAGGGAAACTGCCCTCAGATGACCTGTTTGAGTCTATCGATGACAATGAATTGTGACACTCCCCTTCATGAAAACGAAGACCCAAGCTTCCATCGCCCCTGAGCGCCTGCCGAACCCGCATCCTGGCAGGCTGTTGAGGAAGTTCTTTCTGGAGCCTCTCGGGATGACGCAGTCCCAGCTCGCCGAGGCGACGGGAATGCCGAACAGCCGCATCACGGAGCTGATCAAAGAACGCCGTGGCATTACCGTGGATGGTGCCATTCGGCTGGCGCGGGTGCTCGGCCCGCATCCGCAGTTTTGGTTGGGTCTTCAGGCGGATTACGACATGGAAGAGGCGATGAAAGAACGCGGTGCCGAGTATGAAGCTTTGCAACGTTTCACCCCGGCGGTTCAGCCCGTTTGAACTCATCACCAAAAACAGAATTTGATTGCAGTCATTCCAGGCGATTCAAAGACGATGAAAACCAAAAGCAAAACCAAGAAAGACCGCATCCCGCCGGGGCATCCGGGACAGATCCTGCTGAGCGAGTTTCTGGAGGCGGAGGGCATTAGCCAATACCGCCTGGCCCAGGCGACGGGACTGCCTGCCAGCCGTATCAGTGACTTGGTGAAGGCGCGGCGCGGGGTCACACCTGACAGCGCGATTCGTCTCGGCAAGGCACTGGGCACCAGCCCGGACTTTTGGCTCAACCTTCAGAAGCATTATGACCTGCGCCTGGCCCAGGATGCGAATGAGGCGGATTATGCGGCCATCCCGCTGCTTTCCGTCACGGTGGCGGCCTGAGCGGTCAGAGTCACCAATGAACAAAGATGGACGAAGCCTCTACTTTTGGAATACCTGGCATGAGGCATTGAAGTCGGTTCACCCAGCCTGAGCTTCACATCCTCATCCCGCTGAACGGCCCGGTCTTTCCGCCTGCCATCGTCGCGACCATCTCACGGCGGAAGTAGGGGAGGTGATGCAACAGCGGGAAGGCGAGGTCGCGGAGCCAGCCGAGGGGGAGGAGGTCGGACTGAAAAAAGGGGGTGGTCCAGCGGGTGGCGAACTGGTAAAAGCGGAGGTGGTTGCGCCGTGCTTTCGAGTAATGAGCCAGGGCCTGGTCTAACGGCAGGTGTGTCAGGGCATCGGCCAGGGCTGCGGCATCCATGAGGGCGAGGTTGACGCCTTGGCCGAGCTGCGGACTCAGGGCATGGGCGGCATCGCCCAGCAGAGCCACGCGGTCGCCATGCCAGTGCGTCATGCGCACGTCGTGATAGGCGGCGGTGGCGACTTGATCATGCGTCTGGATCTGCTGGAGGAAGCTTTCGGCCTGGGGCGCGAGACTGAGGATTTGCTTTTTCCAGGTGTCCAGGGGCGTGGTCTTCCAGGCGGGGATGTGATCCAGCCGGATGCTCCAAAAGAGGCTGAGCAGGTCCTTGGCGGTGCCCGTCGGCAGATAGCCGTTCAGCTCGCGGGTGGAGCCGACGGATTGCCAGAGCACGTGCGGATCGAACTCCGGCGTGCGCTGGCCGATGAACCACAGGGCACCCCAGGGATAACGGCTGACGCGGGCGGTCACACCACTCTGGGCGCGGAGGGCGGAGTTGGCTCCATCACAGATGAGGGTCAGGTCATAGGGTCCGTGGGTGCGGCCCTGATCATCGTGCAAACACGGACGCTGGGTGCTGTCGCGAGTCATCTTTTGGATGGTGACGCCCCAGTGGATGACGGCACTGGCCTGCTCCGCAGCCGTCAGCAGCACATCCAGCAAGGTGGCGCGGTGAGTGCCTGCGCCCTGGAGATGCGGGCCGAGCTCCTGATACGACAAGTCCAGCAAGGTGCGGCCTGTCCGGGTGCGGCAATACAGCTTGGTGATCGGGGTGGTCCGGGGCAGCAGTTCCTGGCTCAAACCCAGGCGGTCCAGCACGGCGAGGCCGGTGGGTTGTAAAAGGAAACCGGCACCGACAGAGAGCTTCACGGGGGCTCTTTCAAACAAGGTCACCGAGTGTCCGGCCCGTGCCAGGAAGATGGCGGCGGCGGGGCCTGCCGTGCCTGATCCGATGATGGCGATGCGGAGGCTTGCGGGCATGAATGAAGTTTCTAAAGCATCCGCAGGAGGGGCTTGCAAGGGGCAGACTCTAACTTGAGACGGCGCAGAGCAAATCGTCCGGGCAGGGAAGGGGGCGGCGTGGATAAATAAGCAGGTCGCCGGGGTGAATCTGAGGATGTCCCAAGGGGGCTAAAGGAAGCGCCAGGGGGCGATTTCAGATTTCTTGGTAGCTGCGCCCCTCTGTAAATCACGGATTCCACCGAATTCGAAATTTTGTTCTTGGAGTCTGACATGACTTTGTGATTACATGGTCAATAATCTAAAATTCGGTGATAATCCTGCCTCCAACCTCCTTTTGCAGGGCTTCCACACGTCATTCCAGGCGTGCAGGGAACCTTTCGGCGGGCGGATTTGAGTCTCTTGGGGAGGCTCCTAAAGGCTTGAAAATCAACGAAATCAGAGTCCCGACCTCAGTCTTATCTGCGCTTTTGGGCCTATCCGGTGTCTAAGACTGCAAATAACCGAAATCTTTACCTGCCAAATTTATGAAAAGAACCCCTTCACAGCGCCCTCTTTCTGAGCTGATGATGCACATGCTGCGCCGCCGCCTTCGCGTGCCGGTGATCATGCTGATGCTGGCCTGCAATTTGGCTTGGTCCTTGCAGGGATATGGCGAGGTTTTGGTCAAGACCAACACGGGCTCGGGCACCTTCCTGCATTCCTCCATCTTGCCTTCCACGGCATACATGCAGAACAAGTCGCCGACGGCAGATGACATTTTGCTTTTTAAAAATGAGATCACGGCGGCTTCCACCTTCCGTGTTTCCAATGTGAACGGCAGCACCCTGAGCGTGAACGGGTTGCGCGTCTTCAATCCCGGCGCGGCGATCACGATTCAGAATGCGGACAATCAGAGTCAAACGCTGACCCTCGGCTCCGGCGGCATCGATATGACGATGGCGACGCAGAACCTGACCTTCAGCAATGCCACGGGCGGCACGCTGGGCGTGAACCTGGTGGGCGCGGGGGCCAGCACCTTTGGCGTGGCCCTGGGCCGCACGTTGACCTTCGCCTCCTCCATCACCTCCAGCACGGGGCTGACGATCAATCCGGGTGTCAATGGCCTGGGCGGCACGGTGACCCTCACCGGGGCCAATAACATCACGGGGGCGACGACGGTGAACAATGCCTCCCTGATCCTGGACTATGGCACGGCGGCGGATCGCATCCACTCTGGCAGTGCGCTGAACCTGAATCGCGGGTTTTTGACCCTTCAGGGCGGCTCTGCCGAGGTGACCCATAACCAGGTCGTCAATGGTTTGAACATCGGTTCCGGTTTCAGCCAGATCACCCGCAGCGGCACCTTCCCCACGCTGACTGTGGGGGCCCTCACCCAATCCGCCCCGAATGCGGTGCTGAACATCGTCACCCCTAGCGCGGTGACCACGACGACGGGGAACAACCCCGGCGGCATCATCGGCGGCTGGGCAGTGGTGAATCAGTCCGACTGGGCGGTCGGCGGCGGGGCCATCACGGCGTTGGCGAGCTACACCAACCAAGTCGCCGGCACCTGGGCCGCAGGCGCGACACAGACGAGCAATATCAACATCAACGGCACCACGACGGCGGTGCCGAGCATCACGATCAATTCCCTGAGGTTCAACGGGGCTTTCAACCTGACGCAAAATGCCAGCACAACGCTGAACATCGCCTCCGGTGGTATCTTGAAGAATAACAACTCGGCCACGACCATCTCCGGCGGTTCCCTGACCGCAGGCGGCGCGGCGAATACGTTTGCGGATACCCTTTATATTTGGAACAACGTCGGCGACATGACCATCAGCTCCAACATCGTGAACAATGGCACGGATGTGGTCAATCTGGTCAAATCCGGTGCATCCCAGCTCATCCTCAGCGGCACGGCCTCCACCTACACAGGGATGACGACCATCGCCAACGGGCGTCTGCAAATCACCAACGTCAACGCCATCAACAGAGCCGGAAATATCGAGATCTACGGCAACCCCGGCTTGGACAACGGCGGCAGCCTCACTTGGAACGTGGCCACCACCGCCGCCACCCTCACCGGGAACATCACCGGTGCCGCCGGCAACGACACCAACCGCCACGCCTTTCGCAAGCTCGCCACCGGCGCGCTGACCCTGACACCGACGACGGCCAATACTTATTTCGGCAGCACCCTCGTCGAGGCGGGCAGCCTGATCGCGGGCAACACGACCGCGTTTTCCCCCAATTCCCGCTATCAGTTTGCCAATACCTCCGGTGCCATTTTGAACCTCAATGGTTTTAACAACACGGTGCGCGGCCTCGCAGGTGGTGGCACCACCGGGGGCAGTGTCACCCTGGGCAGTGCGACCCTGACTTTGCAGAGCCTGGAAAATGACGCCCTTTCTTACGCCGGGGTCATCTCCGGCACGGGCGGCCTGACCAAGCAGGGCCTGGGCACACAGACCCTCACCACCGCGCAGACCTTCACCGGCGGCGTGACCGTGAATGCAGGCATCCTGGATACCGTCGCGCTCGCGGCCACGAGCGTCACCGTCAATGACGGCGGCATCCTGCGCCCTGGCAACCTGACCTCCGCTAGCACGATCACGATCAACGGCAGCGGCCAGTTGCTGATGAAAGCCGGGGCCGCCCTGGCCACCACGCCGACGATCAACCTGAACGGAGTGAACTCCACTCTTCAACTCAACAACGGCGTCAACCAAAACCTCAGCAACCTGAGCGGTGTCGCAGGCAGCCGTGTGGCTGTGATCGCCGGTGCGGCCAATTCCACCCTCACGTTCAACACCACGAGCAGCCGTGTTTTTAACGGCGTGATCGGCATGACCGGTCTGGGCGCGGGCCGGGCCAGTCTGGTGAAAAGCGGTGCCGAATCCCTGGAACTGGGCGGCGGCAATGGCTACAATGGCGACACCTCCATCATCGCCGGTATCTTGCGTCTGGGCTCAGGCTCGGCGGTGGAGATCCTTCCGGATTCCACGACTGTGATCCTGGCAGATGTGGCCGGTGCGGGCCTGGACCTGAACAATCGCAATGAAACCATCGGCGCCCTCACCGGCGGCGGCAGCGCGGGCGGCAATGTCACCCTGGGCAGCGGCACCCTGACCACGGGCGGTCTCGGCACGAACACGACTTACGCAGGCGTCATCTCAGGCACGGGTAAGTTGGTGAAAACCGGCGCGGGCATCATGACCCTCACCGGGGCCAATACCTTCAATGGCGGCGTCAGCGTGCAAAAGGGCAGCCTCGTGCTCGGTCGTTCCGGCGGTGGCACCCTGGCCTCTGGCAGCGCGGTCACGGTAGCGGGCTTTGGCTCACGCCTGATCGTCAATGGCAATCAGACCCTGGGCACCCTCGGCCTGACCACGAATGCCACCGTGGAGATCGCCAATGGCGTCACCCTGACCACCAACGAGCCTGCCGCCACCACGCTCCAACTCAGTGCCAACATCGACAACGACACACGGGTGGTCCAACTGACCACCAAGAACGCCGCGGCAGACCTGCGCGTGGGCATGACTGTGACCGGCTCCGGCATCCCTGCGGGGGCTTACATCACGCAGATCCTGAGTGGTGATCAGATCCTCATCAGCCAAGCCGTGGGTGCGCAGGTCGATGGGGCCACTCTCACCTTCGGCAGCGTGGGTTCGATGACCGGCACCCTGACCGGTGGCGGCAACTGGACGAAGACCGGCACGGGCCGTGTCGTGCTGGCGGGCAATAACAGCCTCACCGGCACCATCAACTTGGCCGCAGGCAGCCTGCAGCTCGGTGGCGTCAGCTCTGGCGGGCGCAACTGGCTCCAAGACATTGTTCATAACAGTGCCTCCCTGGTTTTTGGCAATGACACCACCTTGAACATGCCAAACAACACCTTTGGCTTTGCCACCTATGAGAGCATCGGCTCCATCTCCGGTGGCAACAGCGGCACCGTCATCAACCTGAGCGGTGACAATTCCAACAGCCTCCTGGCCGTGGGTGGCAATGGCCAAAGCACCTCCTTTACCGGCACCATCAATGCCGCGGCAAACTCCAGCCTGCTGAAGGAAGGCAGCGGCACCCTCACTTGGAACAGCGCCACCTTGGACAGCTTTCTGGGCATCGTCCGTGTGGATGACGGCACCCTCATCGTCGCAGGCACCAATGCTTTAGGCACCACCACTCGTCTGAATGTCAGCAACAAGTCCGGGGCCGTCTTTGCCACCGATGACAATAGCATCACCGTCTCCTCCCTTGCCGGTGGCGGGCGCGGTGCCATCAGCACTTTCGCCAACGGCGTCCTCGGGGCGCTGAGCGGCAACTACCTGGGTGCCACCGGTGGCGGGATCGAACTCCGCGGTGGTGACGGCGTCACCCCGGCGCAGCGTGCCAACCTGACCGTTCAAAACAACACCGTAAACACCGTTATGAGCTTTGGCGGTGCCATTTCCGGCAACGGCAGCCTCATTAAAAACGGCCCCAATACCCTGGAGCTCCTGGGGGACAATAGCTACCTGGGTGAGACCGCCGTCATCGCGGCGCAGGTCAACAACACGACAAACACCCTGCGCATGGGCGTCTATGGCACCAGCTCTGGCGTGGGCAGCCTAGCCTCCAGTGGCTTTGGCCTTCTGCCCACCACCACGGTCCTCAACCTCGTCGCCGGTAGCGAGGGCACGGGGCGCAACGTGGCCTTTGACCTCAATGGCTCCACCCAGACGGTGTTGACCTTGACTTCCTCCAACTCGGACGTTTCCCGCAGCGCCACCTTCTTCCTGCGCAACGGCACGCTGAATCTGAACAACCAGACCGCCACCAACAGTGGTAGCTTTGACGGCATCCTCAGTGGTTACGGCAGCATCAACGTGCTGAACACCGTCGGCACCAATGGCTGGAACCTCACCGGGAACAGCAACCAGACCCAGAGCGGCAGCCTGAACATCCAGGGCGGCAGAGTCAGCCTGAATCGGCCTGCGGGCACCCTGGGCGATACCGTGCATGTGACCATCACCAACAATGGCGAGCTGAGTGTCCGCGAGACAGACACCATCGGCTCCCTCTCCGGCGGTATCGATGCCCGGGTCACGGTCTCCACGGGGCGCACCCTCATCCTCACCTCTTCCCCGGCGGGCACCGGCGCGGTGGGCAACCCCTGGGGCGGTGTCATCAGCGGACTGGGCGGTCTTCAGCTCAATGCCGGGGCCGGCCTCAGCCTGAATCGCCCCCAGACTTATGAGGGTGTTACCACGCTGAATTCTGGTTCCTCCCTTTATCTGAATTATGGCGAGACGGTGCAGAATCTCCTGCCCGACACGGTGGTCAATCTGCGCGGTGGCAATATCTTCCTCACCGGCACGGCCAACAGCTCAGGCGTTGTCTCCGGGCAGACCCTGAACGGTGTCAACCTCCTCGGCGGTGCCACCACCATCTCCACCCAATTGGTGGAAGAAGGCGGCCCGGAGGCGGCCCGCCTTGTGTTTAGCAACATCACCCGCAGCACCGCCGGTGTCTTGCAGGTGCGCGGTTCCTCCCTGGCCACTGGCGCGGCCAATGGCACCGGTGAGACCGGCAAATTCATCCTGGGCGGTTATGCCAGTTACCTCGCCTTGGATGCTCTTACCGGCAATCCTGTCGTCACCTGGGCCGTGGCTAATGGCGTCAATGCCCCGGTCACCGGCCTGCCTGATTCAGGCTACCTGACCAGCTTCAGCCTGACGACAAACCTGGCGAACAAGCATGTGGATGTCCCCGGTGCTACTGTCACCACCCAGTCATCCTCCATTGGTTCGATTCGCTTTAACACCCCCACGACAGATCCCGACCTCACCCTGTTCATTGGCGGCCCTGATGGCGCGATCCGCACCCGCATTCAGTCGGGCGGCATCCTGGTCACCCCTGCCATGGGGGATACCAATGTCCAACTTGTCAGTTCCGACGGCGGCACCCTGATCGGCGGCTCCGGCGGTGTGCATAATGTGACGGATGAAATCATCGTCCATCAGCACAACACCCGTGGCACGTTGGAAATCGATGCCTCGATCAACGATGATGTGGACCCCCTGACTCTTTCTAAAGCCGGTCCCGGCACCCTCATCCTGATCAACAGCAACAACTACTCCGGCGAGACCAATATCTTCGGCGGGGTGCTTCGCCTGGCCTCCTCAAACTTCTCCAGCGGCACCCTGGGTTTCAGCGGTAGCTCCGCTCAGGTGAATAACTTTGGTTACCTGGACTTTGATCTCGGCTCCACTGGTTACGAGGTGTATAACAACATCGTCGGCACCGGTGCGGTGCGGATGACCGGCTCCGGCAATGTTACTCTGCGCGGCACCAACAGCAATTACACGGGCAGCACCCAGGTCTTGAGTGGCACGCTGGTCGTCTCCGGGACAAACTTCGGCCTCGGCTCCACCGACGGTCTCACCAGCATCAGCCCCAGTGGCACACTGGAGCTGCGCAATGTGGTCACGGCAGAGTCCATCCTCATCCGCGGCGGTAACCTGACTTCTGCCGGCTCCTCCAGCGTCACCGGACCGGTGACCCTCACGCAGACCAGCACTTTGCAGACCTCCGGCTCGGGCAACACGCTCACCCTTTCCGGCCCGCTGACGGTTTATCCCGGCAAGGTGCTGAACATCGCCGCCGGCACTTCCGGCGGTGCGGTCATCCTCACCAATACGAATAACCAGATCGGCGACATCAGCGTCGGCAGCAATGCCGCCCTGCAGGTCGGTGCGGCGACGACCTCCGGTTACGCCGGGCGTGGCACCATCACCACCGCCTCGGGCAGCCGCGTCATCACCAACACGAGCAACAGCCAGCTCGTCTTTGGCGCACGCATCACCGGCTCCGGGGAGTTCTTCCAGGTGCGCAACACCGTCTATTTGATCGCCGATAACAACTATGCAGGCAAAACCACCGTCGGCGGCAACGGTTCCATCGGCACTGCCAGCCAGTCCGCCGAACTGCGCGTGGGTATGGATACTTACACGGGCAGCGTTGGCTTGGGTGACATCATCGTTCAGTCCGGCGCGGGTGGAAACTCCGTGCTGCGTTACAACGTCCTGAAAAAGGCCACCCTGGCCAATAACATCGACATCAATCCTTTCCTGGATGGCTCCACCGCCCGCAACTCCACCTTCGTCCGTCAGGGCCTCGGTTCCCTGACCCTCACCGGCACCATCACCGCCGGTAGCCATGGTGTCACCGGCGCGCATCGCGGCATTCTGCAAACCGAGCAGGGCGGCAAGCTCACCATCACCGGGGCCATCGACAACAGCGCCACCTCCGCCCTCAATATCGCCAACAGCGGCGTCATTACCTTTGATGGCAATACCCCGAAAACCCTTTGGGGTGTGCTCTCCGGCGGTGGAGCTTATGTTTTCAGAAACTCCGGCACCATCACCTTGAAGGGGGTCAATACCGCCAACGGCAACCATTACCTCCAGCGCGGCAGCCTTGTCATCGACAACCCAGATAACCTCGAGGCGGGCGTCATCAATGACGATGCGGACTTTTACATCGGGCGCGGGGCCTCCCTCACCATCAACGCGTCCGTGGATGAAACGGTCGGCTCCATCAGCAGCCTCAGCGGCGCTTCCCTCGTCTTGGGCGGTGGCAACAAGCTGATCCTGGATGACAACCTGACCACGGCCAACCGCGGCAGCATCAGCGGTGACGGCATCCTGGTCATCAATCCTTCCGCCGGTGCTACCTGGCTGGGACTTTTTGGCAACAATACGCTGGTCTCAGATGCCTTCATCGGCAGCAGCAACCAGACCACCACCGTGCGGGTGAACAGCCTGCCGAATGAAGGCATCGAAAGCTCCCTCGGCGCAGGCAGCCTCATCAACCTCGGCGTCGCCAACGGTGCCGGAGACTCCCGCCTGGAATACGTCGGCCTGGGTGAATCCACGGATCGCCGCATCAATATCCTCAGTAGCACCGGTGCCACCCGCATCGCGGGCAACGGCAAGGGCGCGCTCACCCTCGCCGGTGACATCACCTTCCAAAACGCAGGCCGCAAAGACCTGCACCTGCATGGTCAGACCATCGGCAACACCATCAGCGGCCTGATCGACGAAGGCCCCGCCATCGTGGACCTCATCGTCAATGACAACGTGGGCAATAACGACATGTATGGCCTGGGCCGCTGGATCTTGACCAACCCGAACAACAACTTCAGCGGTGACATCACCGTGGACCTCGGCGTCCTGGAGCTGGCCGGAAACCTGGGCGATGGCAGCGAAGGCGCCAGCGTCATGGGTGATACCACGACCACCCGTGTCATCAGCCTGGGCACGGGCAACTTTGACGGTCGTCGTTTTGACGTCTTCGGCGGCACTGACAACCTGAACCCCGCCGGCGGCCTCGGCGCCACCGGCACCCTGCTCTTCAATGACCCGAATGCGGGCACCGCCGTCTTTGGCCCGAACATCAGCTTTATCCAGCCCTACAACAGCACCACCAACCCCGGTTCTGCCGAGCTGGTGAACAACGGCACCAAGGTCATCGAAATTGAGGGCGACTTTGTCACCGGCAGCTCCGGCGCGCGCAACTGGATACTCGACGGCACCAACGAGGGTGAAAACACCATCAGCGGCAGCATCGCAGACACGCAAAATACGGGCAATACCGTCGGCATCTTCAAGGAAGGCACCGGCACCTGGGTCCTCTCCGGCGCCAATACCTATGAAGGCACCACCACCGTCGCCCGTGGCACCCTCATCCTCTCCGGCGGTCTCGCCGCAGCGGACAATGGCCAGGTCAACCTCTCCAATGCCGGTTCGGATTTCTCCTCCGTCGGCGGGGCCACCCTGCGCGTCCGCACCACGGAAACCATCGGCAGCCTCGCCGGGGGCAATGGCACCCAGGTCATCATCGACAGCAATCAGCGCCTGATTATGCGCGCCGCCACCGCCACCTACAACGGCATCATCAGTGGCCTGGGCGGCATCGAGCGTAGCAACAACGACGGCAACGCCCGCGACACCACACTGACGAACCTGAATACCTATGAAGGGGCCACCTCCTTCACCGTCACCGGCTCCAACGTCGGTGTGGGCCGCATCAACGCCCTCTTCCTGGCCGATGGCGGGCAGGCCAGCAGCATCGGTGCCTCCACCAGCGCCGCTTCCAACCTCATCTTCAATGCCGGCGGCCTCGCCAATGGCGGTGGCGGTCTGCGCTGGCTCGGTGCCACGAACCAGAGCACGAACCGTCTCTTCACCCTCGGTGCCGGGGCCGGTGCCGGGGCCATCTGGGCGGACGGCTTGCTCATCGGCACCCGTGCCCCCACGCTCGAGTTCTCCAATACCGGTGCCGTGGCCTTCCTGGCCCCGAACACCAGCCAGACCCTCACCCTGCGCGGGGGCACCGTCTCGGAAAACATCTTCAGACCGTTGCTTGGCAATAACGGCACAGGCATCACCTCCCTGAACAAGGCGGATGGCGGTATGTGGGTCCTGCCGAATGCGAATACCTACACCGGCACCACCACCATCAGCGGCGGCACCTTGGCCATCCTGAATGAAGACGCCATCGGCACCGGACCAGTGAGCCTCGCCGGCGGTGCGGGCACCGGTCTGCAATTGCGCGGCAACCTGACCGTGGATAACGCCATCACCAACAACACCTCCGAAGGCGGCGTCAGCGTCACTGGCGGTAACAGCACCCTCACCAGCGCCTTCACCCTCGCCGGCACGAATGCCAGCCTGCGCATCAGCACCGCCGAAGGCTCCAGCCTGAACATCACCAACGTCATCAAAGGCAGTGCCGGCACCGGTCGTCTCATCAAATTTGATCGCGGCACCCTGACCCTCAGCGGGAACAACACCTTCGCCGGCATCACCACCGTCGCCGGTGGCACTGTCGTGCTGAATTATGACACCGCCAATGGGGGCACGGACAGCAGCAAACTGGCCAATGGTCAGGCGCTGGAGCTCGGCTGGATCAATACCACCACCAACCCCGGCCTGGGTCTCAGCCTCGGTTCAGACAGCGATGTCGCCGGGCAGTCCAACTTCGTCGCTTACTCCGGTGGCAAGCTCGAGCTCAAAGGCGGCTCGCATTTGGAAGTCGTCTCCGCCCTGACCTTGAACAACGGTGCCAGCCAGATCACCCGCACAGGCACCAGCACCGCCCGTTTGCAAGTCAGTCAGATCGCCCGCACCATCGGCAATGCGATCCATGATTACGGCACCCTGGACATCAGCGAGGCCGGCATCGTCACCACCAATACCCTGAACAGCGCCGGGGGCATCCTGGCCAACAGCGGCACCAACACCGCCAACAGCGCCTACGCCACCATCAATGGCACCGACTGGGCTACCAGCTCCAACACCGGCACCAACATCGCCATCAACGCCCTGGCGACTTATGGCAGCACCTTTGCCACGAACGTCAACACCAGCATCGGCACCGCCACCGCCTCCGCCGCTGACGGCGCGCTCACGCACAGCCTGCGCTTTGCCACCGGGTCCACCCTCACCCTCGCGGGCACGCTGGGTCTGGAAACCGGCGGTATCCTCGTCGCCAAAAACGTCTCCGCCGATGTCACCATCGAGGGCGGCACCCTCCGCCGCTCCGCCACCACGACAAACCTGGACACCGTCATCCACCATCACGGCAGCGGCCTGCTCACCATCAATAGTGTCATTGCCAATAACACCAACGCCCAGGCCCTGACGAAGACCGGCCTCGGCACTCTTGTGCTCAATGCCCTCAATACCTTCACCGGTCGTGTGAACCTTCAGCAGGGCACGATCCAGATCGGCAACGGCAGCAGCACCCTCGCCCGCCTGGGCAACGGGGCCAACCCCATCAGCATGTCTGACGGCACCACCCTCCTGGTCAATGTCGCCAATACCGCCCAGGACTTCATCGCCGGGGCCTTCAACGGTGGCGGCACCCTGCGCCTGGCCCCGACGAACACCTCCGTCTTCACCCTCAACGCCGACAGCGGCAACTGGATCGGCGATATCGAAGTCTTTGGCGGCACCCTGCGCATCCGGGGTAATAACAACGCCCTTGGCAACGTCCGTGGCATCACCACCATCTTCTCCGGTGCCACCTTGGATGTCAGCGGCTCCACCCAGACCTTTGGCGAGCGCATCACCTTCAAAAATGGCTCCCTCCTGACCGTCACCATCAACGGCACCACCAACTCCAACGCCACCATCAGTGCCCCGATGACCCTGGAAAACACCACGGCGGCGGGTTTTGCCTTCAATGTGGGCACGAGCCAGGCCCTGACCGTCAGTGCCCTCATCAATGCGCCGAACGGCTTTAGCAAGACCGGCAACGGCATCCTCACCCTCAGTGGCAACCAGATGCAGGACATTCGCGCAGGCGCCGCCTTCGGTGTCGGCACCGGCAACGCCAACATGAATCCCGCCCTCCTCGGCCAGGTCATCGTGGAGGCCGGTGAGCTCCGCCTTGGCAACTCCCGCGCCCTCGGTGCCACCGGTGTCGGCAATGAAACCATCGTTCGCGACGGTGCCTCCCTCGACCTCCGTGCGCAGGCCCTGAACTACGCCGACGACCCGACCGCCTCTCGCGAAATCATCCGCGTCCGCGGCAGCGGTGTCGGTGGTCGTGGTGCCCTTAAAAACACTGCCTCCGGTGTGGGCATCGTCTCCACCATCATCCTGGAAGGCGACACCACCCTGGGCAGCGGCGGTTTTAACAACACCTCCCGCCTCCTCCTGGCTGGCTATGACACCAATGTCAATACCGGCTCCACCCTGACCGGCAACATCACGCGCAACGAGGCCGAGATCCATGCCAACAACGCCACCCTGACCATCGTCGGCAACTCCACCTCCAACGATTCCAACAGTGCCGGTGTCACCTTCCGTGATCCGAAGATCATCGGCGCGTTCAATGCCATCAACATCAAGGAAGGCGTCTTCCGCATCGAAAAGGAAGCCAACAGCGGCGCTTCCTTTGACGCCCTCACCACCGCCAATGTCACCAACGGCATCACCATCGGTTACGCCGGTGCCACCCTGGGTGACTACACCAACGCCAATCTCGGCCTCGGCCCGAACGTCGGTGCCCGTCTGAATTTCTTCCGCAACTGGGACACCAAGCACAGTGTCGCCATCACCCTCGACGGTGTCACCGCCAAGACCAACCTTGGTGCCAACTACATCGACATGGGCACGGACGCCACCATCCCGAACCCCCGCACCTACCTCACCGGCCAAATCACCGTCCTCGGCGATGCCGACCGCAACTTCTTCCACATCGATGCCAGCGGCGGCCAGCAAAGCGTCATCGAGCAGGGGAACCTCACCGGTGCCATCCAGGCCAAACTCATCGTCAATGGCAAGATCACCGGTGCCGGCGGCTTCACCAAAACCGGCCTGCGTGAGCTGCGCCTGACCGCTGACAACGACTTCACCGGCGCGCTGAACGTCCTGCGTTTTGCCACCACGGCCATGCGCTTTCAGGACAACCTCGTCAATGTCAACGGCACCGACTACCAGACCTTTGGCGATGCCGAAGCCTGGGCCGAATGGGGTGTCACCCTCTCCGGCCCCAATGGTGCCATCTCCGGCACCTCCGCCATCAACCTTCAGCGTCGCGGCCTCCTGACCCTGGACAACACCGACCGCCTGGATGCCAGCAGCAACCTCGGTCTCGGCGAAACCGGCGGTTACAATGGCGACCGCATCAACGATGGTGCCAGCATTAACTTTGAGCACGGCTGGCTGAAAATCATCGGCAACGACAGCGTCGCCAATCAGTCCGAAAGCCTGGCCACAGCCAACCAGGCCAAGATCAACGTCCTCTCCGGCACGAACATCCTGGACATCATGCCGGCGGACAGCGCCGTCGGCGGCATCGCCACGAACATGACCATCCGCATCGGCGAAATCAGCCGCAGTGACGGTGCCATCCTTCAGATCAATAACCTGGACTCCACCTCCCGTTTCCGTTCCGATAACAACAGCAGTGCCACGGACAGCGTCCGCATCGTCCTGGATGAGATCGGCAACCTGGTCGAAGTCGGCGCGAACAACACCGCCACCAGCAAGAAGGTCATCATCGGCCTCCTGGGCGGCATCATGCCGCATCAATACCTCCTGGATGCGCGTGAGCTCGGCTACAACAACAGCGGCAACGCCGATTACCTGAACCAGGGCCGCAATCAGCAGTTCATCACCGCCTCCCACTTCATGACCTATGAAGGCGGTTACCTGCGTCCCTTGGATGACTCCGAATACTTCACCCCGGCCAACAACCTGATCAACCAGGACAACGGCTCCGCCGGGCAGAACGTGAACCTTTTGGACACCTTCACCATCGTCAATGAAAACACCGCCATCAACAGCCTGCGCTTTGGCCCGCTGAGTGACATCAACGGCTCCGGCGGTGCCATCAATAACACGACCAGCCTCACCGGCTTGGTCGATGGACACGCCATCCAGCTCTATGTGGACGGCACCCTGACCATCAATTCCGGGATGATCAGCAGCGCTTACTTTACCACGGGTAACACGAACTCCCTCGCCACCGTCATTTACGGCGGCACGCTGAACTTTGGCAACCGCGAGGCCATCATCAACAACCAGAACGCCGCCATGGTCTCCACCACCGGCACCATCAACACTGGCAACCTGGAAATCCGCTCCTCCATCGCAGGCACCCGTGGCCTGCTGAAGACCGGCATCTCCCAGGTCGTCCTGGACGGCAGCAGCACCTACACCGGCCTCACCACCGTCAGCAACGGCAACCTCTTCCTCCGCAACGGACGCAGCGCCCTCGGCGCAGGCGGCACGGGCAACGGCGTCGTCGTCGAAGGCAACGGCAACCTCTTCACCGGCAACGGCATCCAGGTCGGCACCGCCACCGCCCGTGAGGATGTCCTGGTCAAATCCATTCAGGGCAACCAGTCCGTCTTCCGTGTCGATAACGACCTGACCAACTGGTTCGGCAACCTGACCATCGACAACGTGGACGTCGCCGGGCAGACCCTTCACACCCCGATCGTCCGCACGGACAACGCCGCCACCCTCATCATCAATGGCGATATCTTCGGCGGCCTCACCTCCATCAGCAACGATGTCGTCGCCATCGACTCCCGCATCATCCAGTTTGAAGCCGCCGGAAACAACGTCCAGATCTTCCGGGGTCAGATCGGTGACAAAGGCGACGCCAATGGCAACGCTGTGCCGATTGCCTCCCCCATCTCCACCCTGCCGAGCCTGGCCGGCACCCGCACCAATGAAAACGAAGTCCTGCGGGTCAACCTCTCCGGTGCTGGTGATAGCAACTACATCATGGAGCAGCAATACAATGCCGCAGGCCGCCTCACCCTCGTGCAGGGCACCATGATCGTCGATTATGACCCCAATGCCCCGGGCCGTGACGGCACCGGTTTCTGGACCGATACCGCCATCTCCCGCATCCCTGGCGGCAGCTCCGCCGGCAGCTTCGCCACCAATGGCAACACCGCCCAGCACGGCTTCGCCCTCGGCACCACCTCCAACGGCACCGGTGCCATCTTCCTGACCAACCCCGGTCAGAACTTTAACATCACCAACTGGAACACCACGGGCAGCGGCTCCAAATTCGCCGGTGGTTTGAATGAAACCGGCACCGTCACCTTTGGGAACCCGACTGTGGCCGGCGATGTCACCATCGCCACGGAGGAACTCCGCCTTTACTCCAGCGCCGGAGGCACCGTGATCTACAATCACCGCTTCCTGGGCAACAACACCAGCGCCTCCCCGGACAACGTCGGCATCGTCAAGATCGGTCGCGGCACCGGCATCCTGCAAAACACCACCTTGACGAACGCCGTCACCACCAATTCCAACTTCGAGCTCGCAGGCGGCACCCTGATCCTGGACCACAGCGGCCAAAACCAGGCCCGTGTCGGCACCGGCACCACCATCCTCAGCGGCGGTGTCCTGCAGGTGCAGGCCAACCTCACGGCGGCCACCACCACCTCCATCACCAGCACCACGAACACCGTCCTCTCCATCCGGCCCGGCGGCACCGAAATCTTCGCCGAAGGCCGCAGCACCCGCAGCCAGACGGTGAACATCGGCAACACCGGGGCCGCAGGCAACACCTCCAACCTCATCCGTGCCGACGGCTCCTCCGTGAACTTTGTGGAAAGCCTCACCAGCCTCGGTGCCACGGGCAACGGCATCATCAGCCTGAACTTCAACAACTTCACCGCCGACATCGCCAAAAACCGCGCCATCTCCTGGGCCACCTTCAGCAATACTCCGCGTCAGGCCCTGGACTTCGCCATGGTGGACGCCGCCGCCAGCAACCGCGTCAAGGCTTACACCCGCCTCCCGGGTGAGATGCTGAACAACGTCGCCGCCTGGCAGGACCGCATGAACGTTTCTGAAAACGGCGGTGCGGGCTTTGCCGGCACCGTCATGGGCCTCAAGGTGCTCAATACCCTGCGCTTTGACACCATGGCCGATAGCATCGTCACCATCGGCACCGACCAGGGCCTCGCCCTCGCCGGGGACGGTGTCGCGGGTGGCATCCTGGTCAGCAGCAACACCGGCGCAGCCAACAAGACCATTAGCGGCGGCTACCTGCAAGCCTTTAGCGACACCTACGACGGTGTCGTCACAGCGGGCAGCAACATCGTCACCGGTGTCGTTACCTCTCAGCTCAGCGTCGGCATGCCAGTCACGGGTGAGGGCATCCCATCCGGCACCTACATTACCTCCATCTCCGGCAGCACGATCACCCTTTCCGCCAACGCCACGGTGACAAACCTGGGGCTGTCGCTGACCTTCGCCACGCCGGACCTCGTCTTGCATCAGTATGGTCAGGGCGCCCTCACCATCGATTCGACCATCATCGGGACCAGCTCGCTGACCATCACCGGTCCGGCCACCACCGCGCCGTCACAGTTCGGCACCACCGGCGTCGTCAAGCTCACGGGTAACAACACCTACACCGGCAACACCTACCTCTCCGGTGCCGTTCTGGAAATTTCCGATGTCAACGCCCTCGGCAATGGCGGCGACCCGAACACCGTCGATAACGCCCTCATCACCATGAACGGCGGCACCCTGCGCTGGACCGGCGGCACCGCCTCCCTGGGCAATCGCGGCATCACCCTGCAGGGCAACGGCGGCGTCATCGACGTGGTCAATGGCGACGGCAACCTCGTCGTCGGTGAAGGCCTTAGCGGCACACAGGCCGCCGTCGTCTCTCAGGAAATCTATCGCGGTGACCTCATCAAGATGGGTGCGGGTTCCCTCACCTTCCTCGGGAATAACGCCAGCCTCCAGGGCCTCGTGGACGTCCGTCAGGGCAGCCTCATCCTCATGGCCGATACCGGCAATGCAGGGGCCACCACCACCACCCTCCTCGGCAGCAGCCGTAGCTGGGCCGATGGCACCATCCTGCGCAGCGGGGCCAACATCCAGGCCTTCCTGGGCAGCGGCAACGCCAGCGGTGAGTGGAACATCGAAGAATTCTTCACCTTTGAGGGCAACAACACCTTCACTTACGGCGGCCTTTTGGACATCGGCACCAACGTCTCCACCCTCATTGGCGGTCAGTTCAACCTCGGCAACCGCCGCCCGCTGAACCTCAACGGTGTCATCGATATCCAGGGCCGGACCACCTTTGATGTCATCCTCAACAGCGTCCTCCGCCTGAACAACGGCAGCGGTTACCTCACCGGCAATGGCGACATCGTCAAAGACGGCCAGGGTCAGCTTCAGTTCGTCGCCAACGTCCCGGACTGGACCGGCAACCTGGTCATCAAGCAGGGGGCTGTTTACGCCGCCAACCAGGCCGATGTCCTCGGCACCGGTTACGTCGGTGGCAAGACCATCACCCTCGGCGATGCGGAGCGCCTCGGCACTGCCGAACTCCTCATCCAAAACCCGAACAACATCGGTGGTTGGGCCTTTGACATCAATCACGACATCAATGTCACCTACAACCCCTCCCAGACCAAGCGCCTGGGCATCGACAACGTCGCCAACGGCAACCTCGTCGCCTACAACGGGGACATCACCCTCAATGACAACCTCGTCCTCCTCATCCGGGATACCAACATCTCCATCGGCGGCGAGCAGTCTTATGTGAACTTCAACGGCAGCTTCAAAGACGGCACCCTCACCAGTGGCAACCTCCTCGTCCAGGCCGACGACACGGACACCACCGCCAATAACAGCAACCAGGCCACCGGTCGTGCTTACGGTTACGCCGTGCTCAACGGGGACAACAGCGGCTGGACCGGCGACGTCACCATCAGCAACAACATCCCCCTGGGCAGCACCACCGCCCAGACCGCCAACGGCTACAACCAGGACAACACCGCCATCCTGCGCCTGGGCAACACCAAGGCCCTCACCGCCGCCAACGACGTCATCATGAACTTCAACTCCATCCTCCAGGTGGGTGGGCAGAATGTCACGATCGGCAATCTTTACACCCGTGGCGGCGACGGCAACTTCATCGGCGATGTCGGCACCGCCGGGGCCACCGGCACCACCGCGCAGGCCAACGGCAGCTCTGAGGTCATCGAAAACGCCTCCCTCGCCCCCGCCACCCTGACCATCGCGCAGTCCACCCCCGCCACCTATGAGGCCGTCTGGGACGCCTACTTCCGCAACGGCACCCTCAACAGCCAGTTCTTTGCCCCCGGTGCCAATACCGAAAACCCCGCCGGTGCCCTCAGCCTCGTCAAAGACGGCAGCGGCTGGGCCACCCTCAGCGTGGACAACAACTACACCGGCAGCACCGTCGTCAACGCCGGTATCCTTCAGGTCGGTCGCAACGGCATCGGTGACACCGGGGCCGTCGGCGCCCTCGGCACCACGGTGAAGACCGGGGCCACCCTCGCCGGCAGCGGCGTCATTCAGGGCGGCCTCCTCATCGAGTCCGGCGGCACGCTGAAGACCGGTGACAGCGCCGGGAACCAGATCGGCACCCTCGCCGTCGGCGGTGACGCCATCTTTGCCAGCGGCTCCAACGCCCTCATGCAGGTGCGCGGTGCCACTTACAACAACCCGCACGCTCCTCTCAGCTCCAGCCCCGACTACGAAGACTGGATCACCGGTGTCATCAATGACGAATTCAGCCAGGGTCTCAAAGACCTCGTCACCAATTCCCAGCATGACATGCTCACCGCCTCCGGCACCATCTCCTACTCCGCCGGGGCCAAGATCACCGTCGCCAATGACGGCTACACCCCGAAAGCGGGCGATATCTTCCGCCTCTTCAAGAGCGACCTCGGTGCCAACGGCAGTTACGCCGGCAGCCTCAACGTCGGTGCCGAGCTGCGCCGTGGTGACGAAGTCGGCCTGGACCTCATCCTCTTCGCCCTCGGTGGCAACCTCCTCTGGGACACCCGCCTGTTTAACCAATACGGCATCCTCGCCGTGGTCGAGCGTGACAGCTCCTACCAGGCCATCCTGGCCCCTGAGATCACCCAGCAGCCCACCGCCAGCATCAACCTGTCTCAGCCGCTGGAGCCCGGCACCGCCTTCACCATCAGCGCCGCCGCCTCCAGCGCGGGCGATCCTGACAAGCTGACCTACCAGTGGTCACGCAACGACCAGGCCATCCCCGGTGCCACCACCGCTGTCCTCAACGTCGTCGCCGGCTTCACCACCAAGGGCGTTTACAAATTCACCGCCCAAAACGAAGGCGGCTCCACCACCTCCCCGGTCACCGTCACCGTCTTGGTCAAAGACCTGCCTGAGATCCTCACCAACCCTGTCTCCGCCACCGTGGACCGTGGCGAGAACTACACCTTCACCGTCACGGCCCAGGGGGAACCCACCCTGACCTATCAGTGGTATCTGGATGACGTCGCCATCGAAGGCGCCACCTCCGCCCAGCTTATCCTGGAAGACATTCAGGAAATCAACCAGGGCACCTACCACGTCGTCGTCTCGAACCTCGCCGGCAGTGACATCAGCGCCGATGCCACCCTCAACGTCCGTGACCGCATCACGGAGGTCAGCATCGCCGCCAATGCCGATGTCACCTATGAAGGCCAAAACATCACCCTCACCGCCAATCACGACGGCGAAGGCACCTTCACCTACATCTGGCGGCGCAACGGCGGTGCCCCCCTCGGCGACACCGACAAGGTCCTGGAGCTCAACCTCGCCTCCGCCTCTCAGGCCGGGGATTACACCGTCCGCGTCACCTCCACCACGGACAGCAGCAACAACCTCACCAGCGCCCCTTACAGCCTGGTCCTGCGCAACCCACAGGTCGTCATTGCCGAGGCCCCTGCTTCCCTCACCCTCCTCAGTGGCACCCCGCTGGACCTCAGCGTCACCGCCACCGGTCGCCCTGCGCTGACCTATGTCTGGCGCAGAAACAACGCCATCATCGCCGGGGCCACCGGCGCTGACATCTCCAAAGCCGAAGCCGCCCTCACCGACGGTGGCACCTACACCGTCGAGGTCTCCAACGTCGTCAACAAGCTCAACACCACCGCCACCCCGGCTGAGATCGTCGTTGTCGATGCCAATGACGTCCTCCTTCCCGTCGTCGAAGGCGGCACCGCCACCCTCACCGCCCGCGTCGGTGCCGGGTCCAAAACCCCCATCAGTTATCGCTGGGGCCGTGTGAAGCTCCGTGAAGTCATCGTCGATCCTCCCGATGAAGAAGAGCCACCTGTGGACGAAGAACCCCCGGTCGATGAAGAACCACCTGTGGATGAACCCCCCGTGGACGAGCCACCACCTGAGCCTGTGTTTGAGGAATACCTTGAGCTGATCCCCATCACCGGTGACGGTTTAGACCCACGCTTTGTCGGTGCCAACACCAGGGCCCTGAAGATCGTCAAAGCCACCGACCTGGAAGGCGCTGAAGTCTCCTACACCGGCGTCTATCGCTGCCTTGTCACCGGCCCGGACGGCACCTCCGTCGAAGGTTCCGGTTATGATGTCCGCGTCCATAGCGAACCCCCCGCCTTTGAAGAAGGCACCACCATCGCCTTCCCGACTGCCCTCGTCGGTCGCGACTATGACTTCACCGTCCCCGTGGACCGCACCAACCCCCGCCAGACCCCGGACAAAATCACCGCCTCCGGCCTCCCCGCCGGTCTGAAGATGGACCCCATCACCGGGCGCATCACCGGCAGGCCCACCACCGCCTCCAAGCCCGGCGGCAACGCCGTCACCGTCACCCTCGCCAACAAAGCGGGCAAAGTCAGCCGCCCCGGCATCCTGCGTGTGGATGACCTCGCCGGCACCATCATCGGCAGTTGGGTCGCCCTCGTGGATCGTCATCCTTCCGCCGCCCTCGGCAGCGGACGCGGCGGTCGTGTGGACTTCACCCTCACCAACAAGGCCGGCTACAGCGGCAGGCTGACCCTGGGTGCCACCAGCTACAGCTTTAAAGGCGTCCTCAACGTCAATGCCGCCAACCCCACCGCCACCGTCAGCATCAAGCGCACCGGCAAGCCCGTGCCGCCGCCGCTCGTCCTGACCTTCACCGTGGACGCCGCCAATAACATCACCGTGCCGGACCTCTGCACCATCACCGACGGCACCGACACCGTCGAATTCAACGGCTGGCGCAGACTGAACAGCAAGCTGGTCCCTGCCACCAGCTATCAGGGTTATTACACCGCCGCCATCGGCCTCAGCAGCGACAGTCCGCTGCTGCCTGTCAACCCGCTCAATGGCAGCGCAGACATCCCCTTCGGCTCCGGCTACGCCAGCTTCACCGTCGCTATGGACGGTGCCGTCAAAATGACCGGTAAACTCCCCGATGGTGAGACCTTCACGAACACCACCTTCGTCGGCCCCGATGGTAAACTGGCCGTTTACCAGTCCACCTACAAAGCCCTGAAGCCCGGTGGCTCCGTCCTCGGTAGCTTCGACCTCATCGTCGGCACCGCGACCCCGCCCCCCGCCGCGCCGAATTCCAACAACACCCTCACCGGTGCTCTGACCTGGGTGCGCCCGCCCGCCATCAAAGTCACCGACCGCACCTTCAAGCGCGGCTTTGGCCTGCCCGGCACCCCCGTGACCACCCCCCTGGACATCATCGCCAGCGGTGGCCGCTATAACCCGCCTGCGGCAGACAAAGTCATCTTTGACCTCACCCCGCCTGCCGTCGCCACGAACAACGCCCGCATTCAGTTTGAATACGGCGGCGACCTCGGCATCCCTTACTTCCACGGCACCACCCCCGCCGTCACCAAAAACCCGAACGTCGTGCTCGCCATCACCAAAGGCAGCAAGCTCGTCGTCCTGGCCAGCACGCAGCCGAACGAAGCCGGCACCAAAGTCGCCGTCAACGCCAAGACCGGCCTGATCACCGGCTCCTTCTCCACCAAGGACATCAACCCGCGCACCCCGCAGGCCCCGAACATCGTCGTCCGCACCGTCAAATTCCAGGGCATCCTGATCAAAGAAGAAGGCGAGCAGATCGGCGTCGGTTATTACCTCCTGCCTCAGCTTCCGAACGCCGTCCTCGGCACCACAGACAAAACCTCCGCCTTCCACTCCGGTCGCCTCCTCCTGGAGCCCCTCGATTAATCGAAGTCAGCCTCCGTCTCCCCTCAGCGAAAGCTGAGGGGGAACCAAGGACAAGAGGCGGCCCGCCTCCCTTCCCCGTCAGCGCGCGCCGCCCTGACTCCTTGTTTGTGGCAAAGCCAAAAAACCTCCGCGTCCTTTGCCCCACTGCCCCTCTGCGGCAAAACGAAGGCCGAACGACCCTGCACACGCTGATCCCTGAAAACGGATCACTGCTCCCCGCTCACCACCCTCGCCGCCAGCCGCAATTCCTCCCGCAGCGGCACTGCCCGTGCGGCCAGGGCGCGTTGTTCCGCCTCATACTCATTGCGGCCCTCCGGCGTCTCGATGCAGACCGGTGCATAACCCAGCGCGCGCAGGTCATACGGACTGGCGCGCATGTCCAGCTCACGCACCGCGCAGGCCAGCTCAAAGCACCGCCCTACCAGGTCCGCCCCGACCCAGGGCCACAGCTTCGCCGCCCATTTATACAGGTCCATATTTGCATGCAGACAGCCGCCCTGCTCCATCTCCAGCCGCGTCTCCAGCACCGGCTGCAGCGCATTCAGTGGACGCGCCGCCGGGGTGAAAAAGCGAAACGCATCGTAGTGGGAACAGCCTAAACTCTGCCCCCGCACCAGCTCCGCCAGCGCCTCCGGCGTCACCCGCAGCTCATAGCCCTGATGGCGGATCTCCTCCCGCGTCTGCCCATACACCATCGCCCACTCATGCAGGCCATAGCAGCGAAAGCGCGGTGCCCGCTCACGCACATTCGCGCACAGCACCGCCACCCACCGCGCCAGGCCCCGCGTCCCCTCCGGCACCTGCGTTTCATCCAGCCATACCGCCCCCGCCCCCTGCCGAAACCGCCCCGTGGTCAGCCACGGCAGCGCCTCCAGATCCCCCGCCGTCACCTCCACACGCACCCCCAAAGGCGGCAGCCACTGCTTCAGCTTCGCCGGGGAAAAGGTGTAATACGTGAACAGAAAATCCTCCACCGGATGCTTCTCCTGACGGCTGCGACGGCTCACAAACGCATCCGCACGCCCCGCCACCCGGCCCAGGTGCGCCGCCTGCCGCGCCTGCCACTGCGCCCGCGTCCACACCTCGGCTGAAACCAGGCCCGCAGGGGAAACCTCAGCCGCAGGGGAAAGCGGGAGCGTCGGGGTCACCATCATCCTCAGGCCTCCAGCTCGATCTGGTAACGCGGCAGAGACGGGTCCACCTCCAGGCTATACGCATCGATCCCCCCCGCCAGGCAGCGCGCATTCGTGAACCCATGCCCGATGAAATACGCCACCGCATCCAGCGCCCGCGCCCCCGTGTGATCATACAGGACCACCGGCGCCGTCTTGTCCCATTGGGCAAACGCCTCCTGCACCACCTCCTGCGTCATCAGCCGCGCCCCCGGCAGCGCCACCGCCTCATGCTCCTCCCGCGTCCGCACATCCAGCAGCCGCAGATCCGCCGCCTGTGTGCGCAGCGTCGCCAGCTCCCCCGGCGTGATTTGCAGGCTCACATCCCCCGCATGACTGTCCTGAATATGGGCGATCACCTCCCCCACCGGCAGCCCCTCATTCCGCGCACAAAGCTGCGCCAGCGTCTCCTGCGGACTGAACGCACAACTGCTGCACCCGCCGATGTGATACCGCGCAAAAAGCGCCCGCTGCGCCCCCGGATACAGCCGCAGCACCTCCGACATCGTCGTTTCAGGCGTCAAAACAGGCAGGGCAGGGGAAGACATGCGCCAAAGATAACGCCACCCGGCAGGGAGACAACGGGGAAGTGGGGCAGGGGGCGGGAGTGCAAGCCAAGTCTGCCTGCGAAGGATGGGAAGCATAGGACGCATAGGACGCATAGGACACATAGGACCTATTGGTCCCATGCCCCCGAATGCCGAATGCCGAATGCCGAATGCCGAATGCCGAATGCCGAATGCCGAATGCCGAATGCCGAATGCCGAACCCTCCCCCCGTGTGACAACTGACGAAATCTGCAAACTTCAAGTGGGCAAGGGTGTCAGGTGCGCTACATTCCGCCTTTATGCTCGAACGCGAACCCCGCATCTATGTGCTGCCCACGATGATGACGGCCGGGAATATCCTGGCCGGCTTTGTGGCCATCTTGCAGATCTTCAAAGGACGCGAAGGCGCGATTACAGAGCACTACTACTGGGCCATCATCGCCATCCTCGCCGCCTGTCTCTTTGACGTCCTTGATGGCCGTGTCGCCCGCCTCGGCGGACAGGAGTCGCCCTTTGGGCGGGAGCTGGACTCCATCGCCGACATCGTTTCCTTCGGCGTCGCCCCCGCCTTGCTCGTGCATGACATCGTGCTTTCCAGCATCGAAAAACCCGCCGGGCTCGGCTGGCTCATCGCCTGTGCTTACCTCGTCTGCGGGGCCATGCGCCTGGCCCGGTTCAATTGCATCGCCGCCAGCGATGACAAGACCAACAGCAAGCACTTTCGCGGCTGCCCCATCCCCGCCGCCGCCGGCATCATCGCCTCCCTCACCCTCCTCATGCTCTGGCTGGATGAGGGGAACAAAGAGATCGGCCCCTGGAAATACGGCCTCGCCGTCCTCATGGTCCTGCTCTCTTACCTCATGATGAGCGACCTGGAATACCCCAGCTTTAAATCCATCAACTGGCGCACCCGCCGCTCCCCCGCCTGGGTCCTCGTCTCCATCATCGTCGTCGCCTTTGCCGTGCGGAATTGGCAGTGGATGCCCTCCGTCCTCTTCGTCAGCTACCTCCTTTACGGCCTCGTCCGCCCCTGGGTCTCCCGCAAATGGCGGCAGGAAATCGAAATCGAATACGAAGCCGCCGACACCCCCGACGACCCCATCACCAGCTCGTTGGAGCTCGCCCCCGTGCCCACCCCGGCCCCTGCTGTCGCCCCTGCTGCCGAAGTGACCCCGCCGCCCACCCTGGACGAAGACGCCGCCCCCGCCGCCCAAATTTAGCCGGAGCGCGGACGCCCTCGTCCGCAACCCCCTCCACACCCGTTTAAAATCCCAACGCCCCCGGAGCGCGGACGCCCTCGTCCGCTTCCCCTCCACACCCGTTTAATCCCCAACGCCCCTGGAGCGCGGACGCCCCCGTCCGCAACCCCGCAACCCGCCTCCCCTCGACTCCCGACCCACCCCGGATGGCCGATTTTTATCAGCATTCCCGCCTCCCCACCCTGCATCACCTGGCCACCCCGGACGCCCCCGCGCGGGATGCCGAGCTGGTCACCCTGACCCAGGACCGCCCCGTCGCCCTCCTGCTGCCCGCCCTGCATGCCGAGACGCAGCGCCCCGCCCTGCCTGCCATCCTGACCCACGTCGCCCAGGTGCCCTACATCCGGCAGATCATCCTCAGCATGAACGGCATGACCGCCGACCAGGTGCGGGATGCCCAGGCCCTCTGCCGCAGCACCGTGCCGGAAAAAGACGTGCGCATCCTTTGGAATGACGGCCCCGCCCTGCAGGCCGCCCATCACCGCCTGGCCGAAGGCGGGTGGGACGGCACCCTCGTCGGCAAAGGGGCCAACATCTGGATGGGCCTCGCCTACCTCCAGGCCGCCGGGGAAAGCCGCATCGTCATCAGCCATGACACGGATATTTTAAACTACAGCCCCGTCGTCCTTTCCAAGCTCTGTTTCCCCATCGCCCACCCGCAGCTCAATTACCGCTTTGCCAAAGGGTATTACAGCCGCGTGGCCGACCGCCTGTATGGCCGCGTCACCCGCCTGCTCATCTTCCCCCTCATTCAGGCCTTTCAGGACGTCCTCGGCGCGCAGCCCCTGCTGACGCACCTGGAAAGCTTTCGCTACCCCCTTTCCGGCGAATTTTCCGGCGACCTGTCCACCCTCAGCAGTTTCAGCCTGCCACCCGCCTGGGGGCTGGAAATCGCCATGCTGTGCGAGGCCCACCGCCACCTCACCCCCGCAGAGCAATGCCAGGTGGACCTCGGCTTTCACTTTGAGCACCGCCACCGCCAGCTCCTGCACCCCGGCCTGGAGCAGGGCCTCGTCTCTGCCGCCGCCGATGTCGTCCGCTGCCTCACCTACCAGATCCTGCGCGAGGCCGAAGAACACGCCGCCGAGGCCCTCCTGCGTCACGTCCTGGACCGCTACACCCGCCGCCGCGCCCCGGAATGGATGCAGCGTTACGAGCACGTCGCCCTCCTCAACGGCCTCCTCTTTGACCCCGAGGAAGAAGCCCTCGCCATCCGCGCCTTCAGCGCCGCCCTGGAGACCCTCATCCACACCGTCAACCGCGACGGCCTCCACGTCCCCGGCATGCGTCCCTCCCCCGCCCAAGCCCTCGCCCAGCTCCCCGGCTATGGCGAAGAGATCCTGAGGGCGGTGGTGTGAATGACGAATGATCCCGCGTGCGGGAACGAATGACGAATGACGAATGACGAATGATCCCGCGTGCGGGGACGAATGACGAAGGCGGAAGGCAAGGAGCAAGGAGCAAGGAGCATGGAGCATGGAGCATGGAGCATGGAGCATGGAGCATGGAGCATGGAGCATGGAGCATGGAATGAAGTATCCTTCGCTACTTCACGTTAGGCTGGCCGATGGCCCTCATTCCAAGCCCCTTGCTCCACGCCTTCCCCCTTCCCCCCATTCGTCATTCGTCATTCGTCATTCGTCATTCGTCATTCGGGTTTCGTCATTCCTCATTCCTCCCTGCAAGCCCCGCCCGCCCGCCGCGTTCCCCTCTTCCTCACCCCATGCGCCTCCTCGCCCTGCTCCTCGCCGCCCTGCCCGCCTTTGCACAGGACCCCGCCCCCGGGCCTGCCGCCCCCGCGCCCCTGCCACAGCGGCCCAACATCATCCTCATCGTCGCCGATGACCTCGGCTATGGCGACCTCGGCTGTTACGGCTCCCGCACCATCCGCACGCCGAACCTCGACCGCCTCGCCGCCGAGGGCACCCGGCACACCGCCTTTTACGTCGCCCAGGCCGTCTGCAGCGCCTCCCGCGCCGCCCTCATGACCGGCTGTTACCCGAACCGCGTCGGCATGCAGGGCGCCCTGAATCACACCAGCCTGGAGGGCATCCACCCGGACGAACTCCTCCTGCCCGAGGTCTTTAAAAAACACGGTTACGCCACCGCCGCCTACGGCAAATGGCACCTCGGCACCGCCCCCATGTTTCACCCCCTGAAGCACGGCTTCGACGAATTTTGGGGCATCCCCTACAGCAACGACAACAGCCGGTATCACCCCTCCCTCGCCGCCGAAATGCCGCCCCTGCCGCTCTACGACGACGAAAAAATCATCGAGACCGACCCCGACCAAAGCCAATTCACCCGCCGCATCACCGAAAAATCCATCAGCTTCATCCGCCGGCATGAGAAGCAGCCCTTCTTCCTCTACATCCCGCACATCATGCCGCACGTGCCCATCTTTGCCTCCCCCCGGTTCAAGGGCCGCTCCCCCCATGGCCTGTATGCCGATGTCGTCGAGGAGCTCGACTGGAGCATCGGCCTCATCACCGCCGCCGTGCAGCAGGCGGGCCTCACCGAAAACACCCTCATCCTCTTCCTGTCCGACAACGGCCCCTTCCTCAGTTACGGCAACCACGCCGGCAGCGCCGCCCCCCTGCGCGAAGGCAAACTCACCAGTTACGAAGGCGGCGTCCGTGTCCCCTTCATCACCCGCTGGCCCGGCCACATCCCCGCCGGGCACGTCAATGACCAGGTCCTCACCGCCATGGACCTCCTGCCCACCTTCAGCGCCTGGCTGCGCGCCGAAAGCCCCCCGCACCGCATCGACGGGCGCGATGTGACACCCCTCTTGTTAGGCCAAAAAGACGCCGTCAGCCCGCACGAAGCCCTCGCCCTTTATGCCGGAGGCGAGCTGCAAGCCCTGCGCAGCGGCCCCTGGAAGCTCCACTTTCCCCACCCCTACATCACCCCGCACGACACCCCCGGTCGCGACGGCAAACCCGCCAACTGGGAAAACATGAAACCCGCCGCCATCACCGAAAGCGGCATCGCCGGCATCGCCACCCGGCACGGCTACCGCGTCGCCCAGCAGGCCCAAGCCCTCTACAACCTCCAGACCGACCCCGGCGAAACCACCGACCTCAGCGCCCGCCACCCCGAGATCGTCCAGCGCCTCCAAACCCTCGCCACCCCCCTCCGCACCGCCCTCGGCGACACCCTCACCGCCACCCCCGCCGCCGAGGCACGCCCCTTGGGGAAAGCGGAGAAGTGATCAGTATTCGATGTTCGATGTTCGATGTTCGATGTTCGATGTTCGATGTTCGGCGTTCAGGGGCTTAGCCGCAGAGGGGCAGAGGGGCAAAGAGCGCAAAGAGGTGGTTTTTACCCCATCCTTCAGGAATCGCCTAACAAACAGTATCGAAATCAGAAAACCCTCTGCGTCCTCCGCCCCTCCGCCCCTCTGCGGCAAACCCAAGTCCGAACGACCCCGCCCCAGCCCCCTCAGGACAGCTTCCGCTTAAAATCCTCATACCCAAACCGGCGCACCACGCGCAGCACCCCCGTCGCCGGATCATACAGATCCAGGTCCGGGTGCGGCACCCCGTTGAACGTGCTCGTCTTCACCATCGTGTAATGCGCCATGTCCGTGAAGACCAGCTTTTGCCCCAGCTCCAACGGCTGCGCAAAGCTGTATTCATTGATCACATCCCCCGCCAGACAGGTCAGCCCGCCCAGGCGATACGTGAAAGGCAGCACCCCCGGCAGATCCGCGCCCAGCACATGCGGCCGGTAAGGCATCTCCAGCGTGTCCGGCATGTGCGCCGTCGCAGAGGTATCCAGGATCGCCGTCGGGATATCCGTCGGCACGATATCCTGCACACTCGCGATCAGGTAACCCGTATTCAGCGCCACCGCCTCCCCCGGCTCCAGATACACCTCCTTGCCCCAGCGCGCCTTAAAGTCCCGGATCACCCGCACCAGGCGGTCCACATCATAATCCCGGCGCGTGATGTGGTGCCCGCCGCCCATATTCACCCACTGCACCTGCGCCAGCAGCCGCGGAAACCGCCGCTCCACCGCCGCCAGCGTCCGCTCCAGCACATCCGCATCCTGCTCACACAACGCATGAAAATGCAGCCCCTCCAGGCCGTCCAGATCCTCCCCCTCGATGTGGATGGACCGCGTGCCCAGGCGGCAGCTTGGCGAGCACGGATCATACAAACTGCACTCCACCTCACTGTGCTCCGGATTCACCCGCAGGCCCGGGCTCGGCACATGCAGGCCCGCCGCCCGCGCCTCATCCAGCAACGGGCGGAACCGCCGCCACTGCGCCGGGGAATTGAAACTCACATGATGCGCCAGGGGGATGATCTCCCGCATCTCCGCATCCTTAAAAGCCGGGGCATACACATGCAGCTCCTTGCGAAACTCCTCATGACCCAGGAGCGCCTCGTGAATCCCGCTCGCACAACAGCCGTGCAGATACTCCCGCACCAGGTCAAAGGTCGAAAACATCGAAAAGCCCTTCAGCGCCAGCAAAATGCGCGCCCCGGACAGCCGCTGCACCTCCGCCAGCTTCTCCAAATTTCGCTTCAGCAACCCCAGATCCACGACATAAGCCGGCGTCTCCACCGCAGAAACATCGAAAGCGGGAGCAGGCTGCTCAAAAACATGCGGAGGGGTAGGTGCCATGGCCGCCCTTTTTTAACCAGCAGCCCGCCCCGCGCCAGCACAAAAGCACAAACTCCGTCAAGGAGTCCGGGCGGCCCGCCCTGACTTCAGTGTTCAGTGTTCAGTGTTCAGTGTTCAGTGTTCAGTGTTCAGTGTTCGGTGTTCAGTGTTCAGTGTTCGGTGTTCGGTGTTCGGTGGGCAAAGCGCCAGGAGCCAGGAGCATGGAATGACGAATGATCCCGCATGCGGGAACGAATGACGAATGACGAATGACGAATGACGAATAATCCCGCCTGCGGGAACGAACGAGGCGAAGCCCTGGACTGCGGGGACTCGTCACCGCTTTCGTGCCCGGAGGCCTGCCGACGAGAGCCGATCCCCGTCCGCCCCCCACGGAGCGCGGATGCCCTCATCCGCAACACGCCCGCCTTCAGGGCGAACCACCTCCCGGAGCGCGGATGCCCTCATCCGCAACACACCCGGCCCTTTACTTGCACCCCTCACCCGGCTTCAGAAACGGAATCTCCGTCACCTCACGGCCCGACAAAGCACTGGCGATTTCCAAAGCCGCCTTCTCAGCCCATCCCTTGTCCGGCAGCTTCGAGGACCGCAGGCGGGTAACCGCCTTGGTCGCGTGCGTCTTGCCAGATTTGGCGAGCTGCTTTTTGGAAGTCTTTAGCATCGGCCTCAGTATAGTGCATTGAGCCACAAAGTGAAATATAGCCGTAGTGGATATATTATCAGTTTCGTTGAAACTAAGATTGAATAAGTTTTTCTCTAATCAAACGTTTCTCAATCACATCGGTGGATACTGCAAAGTAACTAGCAAGTGATGATGTTACTTTAACCCGGCTCAATTCATTCGAAAGATCCTGGACTCCATATTGCTTCATGCAAAGCTCCAATCGGTGAGATAGTTCACTGCCTGGCACCAATAACGCGCCCGCAAACTCATAAGCGTGGTATTCGAGAAAACTATATTCCTGTTCCGGAATTTGGCTGTAAAATTCCCGCAGCGCCTTTTCTTCCTTTGGAAACATCTCCGCAACCTTGCGGTGCAAGACATAGTGTCCTAACTCATGAGCGACGCTATACCGCATACGACTGTGAAATCTGCTATCCATGTATTGATCCCGATCTACCGCAATCGTTTTGAAGTCTAATCCCAGCAGTGCATCGACGTCCTGCTGAGATTTAAGATTGTCTACAATGCGAATATCAAGGCCAAGACCGAACTCTGCGATAGCCAAGACGTCGACTGGATAGTCACCAGAAGGCCAAAATTCTGCTCTAAACTCATCGGCTCGCGCATAGCAATGCTGAGCTGGTAAAAAGGGTGCTTTAAATGCGCTCGGATCAATTCCCATGGTTTTAACTATTTCTAATTAGTTCAATGATACTGCCCATCTCTTCATCTGAAGGCTTATTTCCTCTCAATGTCCTGAAAAAAGCAGGTAGGAAATTTACAATATCATCATTTTTCATGAGGTCTCCAGGAATCATTCCACGTTCAGCAGAAGCATAGTCAAAGAAGTTGAACCATTCGTCAGAAGCCTCTTCTAGGCCTAGGGCTTTGGCATATCTTATTAAAATTTCTCGATTCTGTGGGGGTGGAAGAATGCCTCTCTCAATGCGAGAGATATTCCCTGGATCAGCTTCGGCATCAATGCTAAATTGGCGCAACGAAATCTTTCTGGCCAGCCGAAGTGCTTTCAAGTTAGGTCCAAATTTCGGATTAATTGTGTTCATATGAATATATGTTTCGACTGTTATTACATACGTTTCGTTGTATTCTGTCAACAACACTTATTTTTTAAATGTGAATAAATATGGTTGACTTGTGAATAAACACCTTTGTTGTTGTTGAACAGTTGTAATGGTAAACGGTGATGACTTTCTTAGACCATCGCTGCGATTTCACGCCTTTTAAACCTCATCCCTCCGGCCCACCCAGATCTCCCTCAGCGCCGGATTGATGAAGAAGTTCAAGCGACCGATCCTCTGCTTCCGCCGCCCCTGTCCGCAGCCCTCCTGAAAGGAGGAAAGAGATTAGCCGGGCGGTGGAGTGAGGAACGAACGGAACCCCCCGGACCCCGAGACGCACGTGGCCGAACCCGAGACGCGCCCTGAAGGGGCGCGAGAAAGGACCGATGCCGGGCCGGGGCCGATGCACGCTTGGGACTGCGGACGTGGACTTCTCGCGCTCCTCCAGAGCGCATCGCGATCCGATCCTCGTGCGGCCTATCCTGTCCCCGGGTTGCACTCGCTGCGCTCGTTTCACCCGGGGCTAATCTCTGGCCTCCCTCCAGGAGGGCGCTCGCAAAAGGGGAACCGCCTGTCCAGAACTCGTCGGAACCTCTCGTGATCCTTCAAGTCGCGACGTGGACGAGGCTCGTCCAGCGTCTCCACACTGAACACCGATCACTGCCCCACTGACCCCTCCGGCCTAACCAAAATCTCCGTCAGCACCGGATTGATGAAGAAGTTGGATCTCCCGATTTTCTGCTTGCGCAAGAAGCCGGCGGCGGTCAGGACCTCCAGGTAGCGGGTGGCGGTATGGCGGGAGACTTTGAGATCCCGCTCGATGAACTCCACCTTCGTGTAGGGATGCGTGAAGAGGTTGTTGATCAGGTCTTGGCTGTAAAACTTGTGGTTAGACCGGATGCGGTGTTTGTAATCCATGAGCGCGGTTTTGATACGCAAGATGGTCTGCATGGTCTCGGCGGCGGTTTCCTCCACAGCGGTGAGGAGGTAAAGCACCCACTCCTCCCACGCATCCTCCGTGCGCACGCGCTGCAGCAGGCTGTAGTAGTCGGCCTTGGTCTGGACGATGTGGCGGCTGAGGTAGAGCACGGGGATGTCCAGTAGGCCTTCTTTGACCAGGTAAAGGACGTTCAGGATGCGGCCCGTGCGGCCATTGCCATCATAAAAGGGGTGGATGCTCTCAAACTGATGATGAATGAGCGCCATCTTGATCAGTGGGTCGGCATCGAAGAGGGCGGGGTCATTGATGAAGTGCTCCAGGTCGCTCATCAGGGCCTCGATCATTGGCCCCTCCTGCGGCGGGGTATAGACGACTTTTCCCGCCCCGTCCTTCAGCGTCGTGCCGGGGACTTTGCGAAAGCCCGCGTTGTTTTCCTCCAGCACGGCCTGGATGCCGAGGAGGTGATTCAGGGTGATGAGGCCCGTCTCCTGCACGCACTCAAAGCCCCTGGCCAGGGCCTGCCGATAGCGCAGCACTTCCTTGGCGGCGGGCTTCAGCGGGCTGTCAGGGCTGAGGTCATCCTGAAACAGTTCATCATGCGTGGTGATGATGTTTTCGATCTCGGAGCTGTCCTTGGCCTCCTGCATGGAGAGGGTATTGATAAGGATGCCCTGATGCGGAATCGTGCCCGCCGTGCCCTTCAGCTCCGCCAGACGACGGCTGGCACTGGCCAACTTTTTCAGGATGGCCGGTGTCTCAAAGCGACCTGGGGACAGGGCCGTGAGGGGAGGGAGAGGCGACATGGTCGGAGGTTAGCGATGATAACATTGTTAACACATAGGCCATGACATGTATAGAAAAATGCCCTTTTCTATACACGTCACGTCCGACATGTATCAAAAAGTCGCAGATTGTGCGAATATGCCACTGGCTGGAGCGCTAGGCCCTGATGCAGCTAATAAAAATATTAGCGACAGGATTTTGTTCAAATGAACATTGGATAGAAATTGTGCCAGAAAACAATCCCGCTCAAAACTCCAATCCAGTTGACCCTACATCACACGGTTCTGAGCTTTGCTAAGCCCTAAATAGATAGCGGCCTCCACAAGGACCTGGATGGCCGGGGTGCAGCCTTTGAAGGAAAGCTTGTCCAGCACAGCTTCCCCATGTTGCTCAAGGGTGCCGGAGATGAGCGCATTCACAAAGGAGCTGTTGGCATTGCGCACATCGGTGAAGTCTAGAACGATCTTCTCATAAACACCCACATAAGGATCAATGCGACCCATGCGGTATTCAGCGGCCCGGCAGCCGTCGGAAAGACGGGGGCCGAGGTCTTCGGCAAGTGGTAGGCTGAGGTTCATGACAGATATGTAGCAGGGTGCGTTTCAAGCCGCCTGTTGACGCCTGATAAACTGTCCCAGAAGCGGAACCGCAAAGGCGTATTTTCCGTATCGGTTTTTATAGACCAAACCATTGTCACTCAATGTCGAGAGCATTTGATTGATATGGCTGCTGCTGAAAGGCTTGATGCCGGATTCTTTTGACTTGGCTACAATTTCACTCACCGAAAACTCGTCATCGCAGTTTTCCAGCATGGCTATGATGGTAAGAAGTTCTCGCTGGCGGTCAGTCACCCTGTTCCAGCGACCGGAAAAGAAATCCGAATCCAGCTTTCGGACGACTTGAGCGACAGTTACCACGGGATCAAGCACTCCCGAGGCTTTTTGCTGAAGATAAGAGTCATAGATCTCCCTGCATAAAAATTGAACGAAGTAAGGGTATCCACCTGAACTCTTGGTGATTGCGACAATGGCTGGCTCTGTGATGGTGACCGGACAGCTTTTGGCTTTGACGGGAATGGTGATGGCTTTCCGGCAGTCGTCTTCGTTTAGCCGGCCCAGTGTGACCACGTGAAACATCCTTTCAGCAAAGGTTCGTGCTTCAACGAGTTTTGGAAAAAGAGTGGGCAGGCCGGTCAATACAAGGAGTATCGGGAGGCCCTTTTTCTGAATGGACTGAAAGACATCGAGCAGTAAGGACAGCGGGTATTGATTCCTCTCGGCTTGATCCCCCAGATTTTGGGCTTCGTCGTAAGCTAAAACGATTCCCCTGCACGGAGTGGAGGCTAAACAACTCCAGACCAATTCCAGAACCGCTTTCAGTTTGTCGGCTGAAAGGCCGGCGGTTTTGTCATAAATTTGTTTCAGTAGATCAAAGGTAAGATAAACCGGAACTTTTTCGACATCTGTATTGAATCCCAGGGAGCGTTTTTCAACTTCTTGGACAACGACTCCTGAGACAAGGGGCGAGAGATCCGCAAGAATTCTAATCGCAATGTTATCTTCGCTGACGCTTGCCGTTTCTGACAAATCTGTGCCAGCCCACAACCATCCTGCCGCGACTGCAGTCGGCTTGAAAGTTTCCAAGAGGACGGTCTTGCCCACACCTCTCAGCCCCGTCAAAACCATGTTGGTCATCACAGGACGTTGGGTGAGAAGTTTTGCAAATTCGGCTTTTTCGACCTCGCGACCGGCGAGATAAGGCGGAGAGTGGCCTGCGCCCGGACGGAAGGGATTGTCAAACGGCTGGGGAGTCATAATTCAGATCCATTTAAACATGGGTGTAAATTTAGTTCAATGGCTAAATTTAGCTTTTGTGTTGTTGATGACTAAAGTGTTCATACTCGCGCGTGCTTGTATGATTCGAGTCCTTCCTATGATGCAGATCCAGGCTGAGAGATCCGGCTCTCATCGCCCCCGCCCCTACAGCTTATCCTCCCCCTGCAGGATGCGTTTTAAAAGCTGTCCGCGCACTCCCACACCGTCCTGGGTCAGCTTCAGCAGCTTCGCATCGATCTTGTCCTGCTCTGGCAGGGGCAGGTTCGCCCAGGGCAGGGTGATGCTGTGCGGCCCCTGGCAGAGGGCATCATAGCGGATCAGGCCTTTCACATAGGCGGACCACGAGGGATACCCGAGGGCGATGGCGCGTTTTTCGGCCACATCGAGCAAATCGGGCGGCAGTTTCAGGGAGCGGACGCTGGAGGCCATAGGACAAGGAGTTTATCGGGCAATCGGTATTACCGCCACAACCTTGCGCGGCTTTTTCCGCTGTCTATTATTGTTCTTGTGAACAGTCTTTCTGAACAGTTAAGCACCGGCCATCAGGGCCGGGGGGTGCCTGGGGTGGCCCTGACGGGCGGGTCATTTTTTCCGCGTTTTCGCCGGGGCGCTCGGGGTCTTGGGGGCGGGCTCTTTCGCCTCCTGCGCCATTTCCTGACGCACCAGGTGGACCATGTAATCCCGCACGCTCATGAACCCGGCACGGGAGCGGCGGCGGTCCAGCTCTTCCCATTCCTTCAGCGTCAGCGGCATGTCCCAGTCCGCCTCCGCCCCGGCGGCGCTAAAGAGGGGCGTGCCCTCGATCAGGTGCTCCAGCAACAGGGAGGCGGGGCCGGAGGGCGACTGACCTTTTTCCCATTGGGTCACGGCCGTGGGGGACACGCGCAGGAGTGCGGCGAACTGGCTCTGCGTCAGGCCCTTGGATTCACGGTAATTGCGGATGTGTTCTGCGTTCATGGCTGAATCATTCAGTATGCGATAAATCATTGCAACTTTTCTCTTGCCAAAATCACACTTTCAGCTAAAACTCAATCATTCAATATGAGCGCAATCATTCAGTCCCTGGAAAATGAATTCACCGCCGAGGAGCGCCGCCTCTTTGAATCCCGCGCCGCCCGTGCCGGTCGCCGTCCCGGAGTGCATTTGAAGCATCTTTTGTTCGGCGGTGAGGGGTGCGTCCGCGCCGTCCGGCCTAACAGGAAAGTCTTCAATGATCCGTCATCCGTTTTCAGTCCCCCGGGCCGGCCCCGAAAACGCAAACCATCCCTCCGCCTCACTGAAAACTGATCACTGAACACCGCCTTCCGTTCCCGCACGCGGGATCATTCGTCATTCGTCATTCGTCATTTTATGTCCCTCTTCCTCCTCCTCCTCACTCACGTCGTCTTCATCGGCTGGGGCATCGGCATGAGCCAGGCCCTGGCGCAGGAGCTGCCCTGGTGGCGACGTCGCTTTCGCGTGGCCTGTCTGCCGCGCGAGGACCACCTCTTTTGGATCACCCGCATGAGGCGCGGCTACACCTGGGAACGGGCCGAATGCAGCGCCCACACCTTCACCCTTTGGCAGCTCCCCGCCGCCCTCCTCATGGCCCTGCGCCTCGGCGCCCGATGGCGGGAGATCTGGCTGAAGTGGCTGTGAAAAAATGACGAATGACGAAACCCGAATGCCGAAGTCCTGAACCAGCCCCCAGGCCGCATTCCTCCCCTCTTCCGCCTTCGTCATTCGTTCCCGCACGCGGGATCATTCGTCATTCGTCATTCGTCATTCGTCATTTTTTCCTCATCCGACCTAACAAAAAGCACAACAATAAACCGAAAAAGAAAGAACACACCCCTATGCCCATCACATTCGCCGCCCAGGAACCCCGTGAAGCCACCCCCACCACCTTGCTGGAGCCGGGGGATTACGACTTCGAAATCACCGATGCCAAGGAGGGCCGCACCGAACGCGACACCCTGCGGCTGAAGGCCGGCACGCCGAAGCTGGACCTGAAGCTGCGCATCGCCGGCCAGGTCAATATCTACGACCACCTTTACTTTGCGCAGAGCACCTATTGGAAGATCGATCACCTGCTGAAAAGCATCGGCAAACACCCCGGTGAAGGCGAGGTCATCGAACTGGACGCCTTCGACCTCATCGGCGAGCGCGGCACCGTCCGCCTGAAGATCGGCAAATCCACCTCCACCGGCCAGGCCCGGAATGAAGTGGATGCCTATACGTGGGACAAGGTGGAGTGAAGAATGACGAAACCCGAATGACGAATGACGAAGTCAGAGGCTCTTCGTGGGTGTCCAGGCTTTAGCCGATTCAGTGATCAGTCTTCAGTCTTCTGCATTCGTCATTCGTCATTCGTCATTCGGATTTCACTTTCTCCGGAGACCCCTGTCCCTGTCACGCGGCTGAACTGCTGGAAACAGGCACCGCTCGAAACAAGTCAGAGAGCCCGTGACAGGGCAGGGAACCGGGGCACCCAAACGCCATCCGTTTACACCGCAGAGGGGCAAAGGGGCAAAGAGCGCAGAGAGAAATGACCTTCATCAAGAATAACCAAAAGCTCTGCAACCTCTGCCCCTTTGCCCCTCTGCGGCTAAACGCTTCCCACATTCACACTCGTTAGTGGTTCATTTTCCAGGAGTCCGCAGTTCGGAGTGAGGAAGCAAGGTTCCCCGGTGGAGTTCGCCCATCGCGAGATCGCCAGGGGTGAAACGGGGTTCATGGCAAGCGATCCGGGAACCCAACCTCACTCCGAACTCCGGCCTCCTGGCTGTCGATCATTCTCCGTTCACCGCTGCTTTTACCGCAGAGGGGCAGAGAGGCAAAGGGCGCAGAGATCTGATTTTTAAAGACCCTAAACTCTCTGCGACCTCCGCCCCTTGGCCCCTCTGCGGCTAAAACTAGTCACCCACCGTCCCCCACCACGCGGGACCATTCGTCATTCGTCATTCGGATTTTCCGTCCATGCCCGCCTACACCGCCACCGCCCCACGTCCCCGCGCGCCCCTCTGGCCGGATGCCACCCGGCCCCTGCCGGACAGCGTGCGCGCCTACGTGCAAAACGGGGCCGCCGAGGGCGGACGCAACGCCGCACTCTACCGCGCCGCTCAGCAATTCAACGCTTGTGGTTATACCAGTGCCGAGGCCGAAGGCTGGCTCACCCCCCGCGCCCTGGCGGATGGCCTCAAGCCCGTCGAAACCCGCACCACCATCCGCAGCGCCTACCGCAGCACCAAGGTCACCCAGCCTTTAGGCATCGGCAGCCCCGCGTCCACTCCCTTCATCCCGAGCGCCCGGCCCCACACCCCAGCACCCCCGCCAGCCGCCGGTGCATCCATTCATCCCTCATCCATCCATCCCACCCCCCTCATTCCAGGCTCCGAGCCCCCCGCCCCAAGCTCTTCTCCCTCTTCGTCATTCGTCATTCGTCATTCGGATTTCCTCTCCGCCCTCCACGCCGCCTTCGATCCCGAGGACCCCATCGCCATCGTGGACTGCACCCCGCGTGAGGATGGCGACTGGAAACCCGGGGCCGCCATCATCAAAACCCGCGCCGAGTGGGAGCGTTGGTATAACAAAATGCGCGACATCGGCAAGCTCGTCGGTGGCACCCCCGGCGGGGCCTTCATCGGCATCAATCCCCTGCGTCCCGGCGTCACCTCCCGCAGCAACGACCACATCGCCGCGTATCGACACGTCCTGGTCGAATGGGACGGCCCCGCCGATGGCAGCAGCCGGGCCGACCAACGCGCCCGGATCGAGGCCAGCCGCCTCCCCGTCAGCGTCCTGGTGGACAGTGGAAAGAAATCCATCCACGCCTGGGTCCGGGTCGATGCGCCTAACCAACAGGAGTGGGAAACCCGCCGTGATTACCTCTTCCGCCTCCTCCATTGCGATGACAAAAACAGCGACCCCGCCCGCGTCTCCCGCTGCCCCACCGCCCTCCGCGTGGTGAATGGTGAAGCGCGTGAGCAGAAGCTTTTAGCCACCAACATCGGCGCAGCGAACTGGGCCGCGTGGGTGGCGGAGCAGACTCTGGTCCCTCTCCCCTGTGGGGAGAGGTTAGGTGAGGGGGAAGGCACCCTTTACCAAACGACCTCGATTCCCCACTCCACGTCCGCCCCTCACCCCAGCCCTCTCCCCCAAGGGGCGAGGGAGGACGTCTTTCCGCCCTTCAACACCGCAGACCAAACGACCGTCCCTCTCCCCTTGGGGGTGGCGCAGCCGCGAAGCGAAAGGTTAGGTGAGGGGGAAGGCACCCTCTACCAAACGACCTCGATTCCCCACTCCACGTCCGCCCCTCACCCCAGCCCTCTCCCCCAAGGGGCGAGGGAGGACGTCTTTCCGCCCTTCAACACCGGACACCAAACGACCGTCCCTCTCCCCCCTGGGGAGAGGTTAGGTGAGGGGGAAGGTGCCCTCTGCCAGACGACCTCGACACCCCCACCCAGCCTCATTCCAAGTCCCCCGCCCCAGGCCCCAAGCCCCGCCGCCCCCCCTTCGTCATTCGACATTCGTCATTCGGATTTCCCCACCCTCCCCCCGCTCCTCACCCTCAAAGACCTCGCCAAGCTCGACCCCAAGCCCACGCCGGAGGTCATCCACGGCGTCCTGAACATGGGCTGCAAGATGCTCATCGCAGGCCCTTCCAAGGCCCGTAAAAGCTGGGTCCTGCTGGATCTTTGCCTCGCCGTCGCCTTGGGACGCTCTTGGTTAGGCCATGAGACCACCGAGGGCAAATGCCTCTTCGTCAACTTCGAGCTCGCCGACTGGATGCTCTGGCAGCGGATCGAGCGCATCTCCACCAGCCGTGGCATGATGCAGCTCGGCACCAAAGGGGATTCCCTCTCCTTTTGGAACCTCCGGGGCCGCATCCACGACCTCGCCCAGCTCACCGCCCCTTTGATCGAAGCCGTCAAAACCGGCGGCTTCAGCCTCGTCGTCCTGGACCCCATTTACAAAGGCCTGGGCGACCGCGATGAAAACGCCGCCGGTGACATCAACCACCTCCTCAACGAACTGGAACAGGTCTGCCGCGAAACCGGGGCCGCGCTCGCCTTTTCGCATCACTTTGCCAAAGGCAACAGCCAGGAAAAAGCCACCATCGACCGCATGAGCGGCAGCGGCGTCTGGGCCCGTGATCCCGATGCCATCGTCACCCTCACCCCGCCCGCCACACCCCCGCCTAACAAAAAGCACAAACCCGAAGACGAACCCGAGCATGACCTCGACCTCGAGCTCACCCTGCGCGCCCATCCGCCGCAGGAGCCCGCGCGCCTGTATTGGAAAGGCGGCCACTTTGAAAGCCAGGGCGGGCAAAAATTCGTCATCAAGACCCACCGCGAAGGCTCCTATGCCGACCGCTACGGCCCCCTCATCCGCAGAATGCCCCCGCTGGAGCGAAATGCCGCCGAAGAATGGTTGCATTCTCAGGCCGATATCCCCATCGAGGAGGCACGGAAGGCCTTTGATGTGCTCAAGCACTTCAAATATGGCCTCCTCCAATACGATCCCAAAACCAAAGACTGGATGGGCATCGACGGGCATCCCTTTTGAACCCCGAACTGAAACCCCTAACCAAGTATGAACCCCGCACAGAAACCCTCAACCCGGAGTCAGCACACGGCTCCGAACCAACCCCGTCATAGCAACAATCAACCCCGGCCCCCCGCCACACGCGGAGCGTCCTGGAGTGCGGTGGCAGAGAAGCCGGCGGCCACCGGCTTCGGCGACACCGCTTTCGCCGGAGTCGTGGATCATCGGTCTATCGCAGACTCCTTGAACCTCTCCTCCGCTCGGCCTCGTTCGTCGGTAGGTCGTCTTCAGTCCGCAAGAGCGGTGTGGCGCTGCAGCGCTTCCCACCGCACTCCAGGACGCTGCCGTGCCTCCTCGGATCAACGTCCCAGTCCAGGAACGCAGGAACTCAGGAAAGTCTCCTGGAGTCACCCAGGGAAACTCCATTCCTGTTTCCTGGAGAGTTCCCAGAGTCACCCAACGCGCGTGCGCATCTCTCTTTCAGAGAGAGGGTGGCATTCAAACCCACCCTCTCATCGAGCAAGGGAACCCATGCCGCCAACGCCGATGCCAGGCGCAGCCTATGGACTGCGGAGACTCGTCACCGCTTTCGCTTCGGGAGGCTTGCCGACGGCGGAGGATCACCGCCCGCTCCCCTGCGGTCCCCGAAATAGGTCCCCTAGGACACATGCGACCCCTAGGTCCTATGCCCTGAACGCCGAACGCCGAACGCTGAACGCTGAACGCTGAACGCTGAACGCTGAACGCTGAACGCCGAACACCGAACACCGAACACCGAACACTGAACACTGAACACTGAACACCGAACACTGAACACCGAACACTGAACACCGAACACTGAACACTGAACACTGAACACTGAACACTGAACGCTGAACACCGAACACCGAACACCGAACACTGAACGCCGAACGCCGAACGCCGAACGCCGAACGCCGAACGCCGAACCCCTAAACCAGCACCCCTCCCCCCTTCGTCATTCGTTCCCGCACGCGGGATCATTCGTCATTCGTCATTCGTCATTCGTCATTTCCCCCATGGACCCCACCGACCTCCTCCTCTTTGCCCAAAACAGCGGCGTCATGCTGCATTACGCCGCCGAAGACCGCGAGTGGCACGCGCGGCTCGGCAGCGACACCGCCAGCGGCCCCAGTCCGCGTGAAGCCATCCAGGCCCTGCACGCCCGCATCACCTACATCCCCCCGCCGCCGAAGTGGGAGTGGAAACGCAGCCTGCACCACGACTGGGCGCACCTCGTCTGCGAGACCGATGTCATCGCCCTCTGCAGCGCCCGCATCCCCCAAGCCAGCCTCTGGCACCCCGCCGAGGAAACCCGCCGCTGCAAACGCTGCACCGGCCAGGCGAAGGAGCAGGGGATTGTTGTGGCGGGGGAGGAGTCCACCACACCCCTCACCGAACCGGTTTCTTCACAAAGCTGACCCGCTTGTGAATAACCATAAAAACCAAAGCGTTATTTAATCAAAGCTAGGCAATTAGCAGGAGCTGTGTTAAACCAGCCGCGCTTCTTTGGAAGCCCCTTCGTAACCTCAGTATCCACATCCATGGTCGCCCGACAACTCATCGACCTCTTCCGCAGCCATGTGGAGGGGAATGACGAACGCTTCCGCACCGCCATGCTACAGGTGGCAGCGAACGAGGCGCGGAAAGGTCATGTCAAAGTGGCGCAGGAGATCCAGAAACTGGCCACGGGCAGCCCCAAGATCATCCGCCCCGCCGCGCTTCAGCAGGGCAGCAACTCCGTCCCCTTTGGCCGCCCCGATGGCGAATTGTCCGGCCTTTTGGAAATGGTCGATCCCTTGGTCGGGCTTCAACACATGGTCCTGCCGGATGACCTGCGTCAGCGACTGGAGCGTGTGGTCCGCGAGCAAAAGCACTTTTCCCGTCTGCGTGAGCATGGCCTTCAGCCCCGGCGTCGGCTCTTGTTGTTAGGCCCGCCCGGCTGTGGCAAGACGATGACGGCCCATGCCATGGCGCATGATCTCGGCCTGCCGCTTTTTGTCGTCCGTCTGGATGCCCTGTTCACCAAGTTTCTCGGCGAGACCGCATCGAAACTGCGCCTGGTCTTCGACGCCATTGAGCAGCAGCGGGCCGTCTTTCTTTTTGATGAATTCGATTCGTTAGGTCTCAGCCGCGGCGGTCAGTATGATGTGGCGGAGATGCGCCGCGTGTTGAACAGCTTCCTCGTCTTTCTCGAGCAGCTGAAAGGGCACAGTCTCGTCATCGCCGCCTCGAATCATCCCGAGTCTCTCGACTCCGCCCTGTTCCGCCGCTTTGACGATGTGCTCACCTATGAACCGCCCAGCCCGGACGCCCTGGCCGAGGTGTTGAAACGCCGTCTCGCAGGCCAGCCAGGCATTGAAGACCTGGACTGGACTCAGATCCTGCCCGCAACCGAAGGCCTCAGTCTGGCCGAATCCTGCCGCGCGGCGGATGACACGGTGAAGGAGAGGCTGATTGAGGATCTGCCCAACGTGACGACCACTCTGCTACTGAGATCGCTGATGGAGAGACGTGCATCAGCTCCGAGTAGCTTCATTAAAAAGGACTTGAACAAAACCCCTAAATCTAAGAAGACGGTGGCTAAAGTTCGGAAACGACAATAAGCCATGGCCCTCGCATCAGATCCCCTTCGTCACTTTTTATTAGAAGAACGATTTCGGGGGGCTGAAAGCTACGCGACGAAAGGCAGTGTGCGCCCTAAGCGGGTGCCTCCTAAGGATCGTGAGGGCCATGGGGCCAAACTGAAGGGGGAGCTTCAGCAAATCCAAACCGCTTACTCTCAGATCATTCAAGATGAGGTGCAGGAGAGTTACATCCGATCCAAAGGACTGATCATTGAGATCGTAGTGCCGGACGACTTTGCCGAACAGACGAAAAGTCTGGATCGAAGCGACAAACTGCAATTGCTCAACCAAAAGCCTTTCACGCTGGAAAACGGGGAGGAGCATGTGAGTCAGACCTGGTTTGTGCCAGACGGGCATCTGTCAGTGTTGGAACAAATTTTTAATGATTACCTGACTAAAGACTCACGGTTCCAAAAACCGGCGTATCACAGTTTGGTGGACAGCATTGAGTCGCTGAAGGTGGCGGCCCTGGAGCAGCTTTGGACCGAGATCGAACCCATGCCGCAAGATGATGCAGACCGCTGGTGGGAAGTCTGGCTGCGTGCCGAAGGGATCGGTGTGAACCGTGAGGAAATCATCACCCAGTTCAAGAGTGAAGCCGCCAAAGTCGGTCTCCGTGTCGGCGAGCAAAGGGTAACGCTGCCCGAGCACACGATTCTGGCCGTCAGAGGACCAGTGAGCGCCTTTCGGCGCTCCTTGCCGCTCTTAAACTGTCTGGCAGAGATTCGGTTAGGCCGGGATTTTGCAGGGGATTATGAGGCCTTGCCTGTCGAGGATCAGATGGCCTGGGCCGAGGACCTTCATAAGAGACTGGAAGGCGAACCTCCGCTGACTAATCCCAGGAAGGATGAAAGAGTAGCCCTTTGTGTGATGGATACGGGGGTGAATCGCGGACATCCTATGCTTGCGGACCGATTGCCAGAAGACCGAAACCTTGCCATCAAGGACGCCTGGGGCTCGTTTGATGAGCATGGCCTGACCGGCCATGGCACACCGATGGCGGGGCTGTGCTTGTATGGAGATCTCACGCAGGTCCTGCCTCATGCCGGGCAGGTGGATGCGCCTTTTGTTTTGGAGGCTGTCAAGATCGTGCCTCCTCCACATCTTGGAAATGATGAAGAAAAACTGGCCGCCGGGTTCACCCAGAGTGGCGTCTATCTGGTGGAAGGAAGAGCGCCATTTCGCAAACGTGTCTGGTGCATCGCGACCAGTCTCGAACAGCCGGGAGTGGATGGCAGACCCGGGAGCTGGTCGGCTGCTTTGGATGCTCTTGCTTCCGGTTCAGACGGGGATCTGCTTTCTGAGCCGCGCCTGATCTGTCTGGCTGCCGGCAACATGCCGATGGATCAATGGCGTGGATATCCCGAGGAAAATGAAGGCTACTCTGCCCATCCGCCTGCCCAGGCCTGGAACGTATTGGCCGTCGGCAGCTTTACTCAACTGGATCAGATCCGGACAACACCAAGGCCTCAGTCAGTCCTCGCACCCCAGGGGGGCATGTCGCCGACGAATTCAACGAGCTGCACTTGGAATTCAGACTGGCCTAACAAGCCGGATGTCGTTTTTGAAGGAGGGAATGCCGAGTGTGATGCGGGGCGTCACAATGCCTGGGAGGCCACGGATCTCAGCCTGCTTTCCACGGCTGCCGATTTTCAGACCTCTCCCTTCTGCACTCTGGTGGGCACCAGTCCCGCTACAGCCCAGGCCGCACGCATGGCCGCGCGTATCCATGCGGCCTATCCTGACTTTTGGCCGGAGACTGTGAGGGGGCTCATGGTGCACAGTGCCCGCTGGACCCCGGCCATGCTCGCCACCGTGACAGGCACGGGCAAGCGGGCTGCATCGGCCTTGCTGCGAAAGGTGGGATATGGTGTTCCACGGCTCCATGCGGCTCTGGAATGCGCCCGCTCCCGGGCCACCCTCATCTCTCAGGCGGAGATGCAGCCCTTTCGTTCCATGCCTCAGGCCTCCAAGGACCCGCAGATGAATGAGCTGCATACGCATTCACTGCCGTGGCCACGAGAAAAGCTCCTCGCACATCCCTTTGAAAAGATCCAGATGAGGGTGACCCTCTCGTATTTCATCGAGCCAAATCCCGGCAATCGTGGTTATACCTCCACGTATCGTTATGCAGGTTGTCAGCTTCGTTTCAAGGTAAGTTCCCCAGGCCAGGAGCTGACGGATCTGGTCGCCGAAATTGATAAAACGACCGATGATTTGGTGGATGGTGTCCCGGGCACTTTGGACAACTGGAAGCTTGATCCTGGGATGATTGGCAAAGGCTCCGTCCACTCCAATGTCTGGGAAGGTCGTGCAGCCGACTTGGCGGATATGCGGCACATCATCGTCTATCCTGTCAGTGGTTGGTGGAAAACTCGTAAGGCATTGAAACGTGCAGATTCGACGATCCGCTATTCACTCCTCATCACCTTGGAGGCAGAAAATCCAGATTTGGATATCTATACCGAGATTGAAAACGTCATCACCCCGACAGTGGATATTTCGTGAGATCGGTCCTTCGTTTGTGCCCCATTTTCACGGAAAGTCAGGGTGGTCACAAACCTTTGGTTTCCGGGCACAGGGTATTATGCTAGATGTCAAGCTTGTTGTTAGGCGTGGGTCTTTCTCGGCCTCCTCCGCCTTCCTTTGCGGTATCATGAAGGCCCACCGAACGCTGCCCACCGCCTATCCAAAAGTGTGGAATAGTCGCAAGCCCCGGCGCAGTGCGACGGGTGCCGGTCACTGTTTGGAGCGGAGGGAGGGCTGGTAGGCGCTGGGTTTTGCGGATTTCCAGGCGATGTCGTCCTTGACACTTTTGCGCTTTTCTTCGCCCTCGGCGTCGGCCTTGGGCTCGGCTGAGGAGGAGGAAGAGGCGGTGGACAGTGAAGAGGAGGAAGAGGAGGACGCGGTGTCAGCGCTGAGCTGCGGCGTTGCCTCGGTCTCGGGGGCCAGGCGTGGCGGGGCAGGGGGGCGGCTGCCGGCGGTTTCCGCCATGGCCTGCCCGGTGCTGCCGTGACGGTGCAGGCCGGCGCGCGGCTGGCGGGTATTGTTTACTGCTTGGCTGCCACTCTTGATGAGGGCGTCTTTTTGCAGGGTCAGTTCGGCGATTGCTTGGTTGTTGGTTTGGATGAGATCTTCCTGGTTTTTGCGGGCTTGGCGCTTGTGTTCGGGGATGGCTTCGAGGACTTCTTGGGCCTTGTTTCTTGCGTCGATGTTGCTTTTCAGTTTTTCGTTGAGGCTGGCGAGTTGATCCTGGTCTCGTCTGAGCGTTATCAGGTGCATGCCTTTGTCCAGATGGCTCAGGGGCTTTTCGTTTTTCAGCATGTAGCTTTTTTCATCGGGGCCGTAGGCGATGATTTGGCTTTGGTTGTAGAGGCCTTCTTTGAGCGTGGTGTCCCTGAGGCTTTTGAAGAGCTCTCCACTCGCGCCGCAGCTTTGCAGACTGATCTCGCTGATGGACTCGGGGATGCCGCTGTTGTGCATGCGCACGAGCAGTTCTCTCGGGGGGACTGCCAGAAGGTGCCTGGGGTCTTCTGAAAGTGGTGAGGAGACGACGTTGTTATGATCGAAAGACCCGTGTCCGGCGATGAAAACGGTGTCACCGGGGCCGGGGCGGTGTGCAGGGGCCGGGGCAGAGGGGGCGGCGGCCAAGCTGCTGCTGGAGGAAGAGGAACTGCTGCTGCTGGACAAGGATGAGGAGGTGGAGGCTGCTGGGGCTGCGTCCCATGGCTTGGCCTCCCCAAATTGAATGAGGGTGGGGCTTTTGAGGGCGGCCTGGATGAGCAGTTGCTGTTGAAGGGCGGCGGGGCATTGGTTGAGCTGCTGGATGAAGGTGGGCTCGTCCCAAGTGACGCCTTGGGGGTGGGTGCCACGAGGCTCTGCGGCCCCGTGTTTATAAAGGTCCAGGGCCAGTTGCCGCACGGGCATGTTTTCGGCCATGGTTTGGACGTCCCGCTGCAGTTCTTCGCCGCATTCGTTGCGGTTGAAGGGCAGGAAGATAAAGTCGCGCCCGGTGCCGTTGGGGTTGCGGCTGAGGTCATGGGTGTCTGCGAGTTGGTTGATGTGATCTTTGATCTCCTGCAGGCTGGTGAATGTGTGCGCGGCAGGGGCGGGCGGGGCGGGGTGTTCCGGGGGAGGAATGGACACGGGCACGGTGGAAGAGTCCGGCAGTGGGATGGAGGATGAAGATGAGGGGGCTTTGGCCATGATCGGGAAGGGGCTGTGGCTTTCGGGTGGGACTAAGGTCTGAATAGATAAAACCCGCAGCTCTGTGACAAAGGAATCCTCGGTTGATCCCCGTCGGGACGAATGGGCGTGGGGCCAGCCCCCTTGCCTTCGTCATTCGTTCCCGCACGCGGGATCATTTTTTCCGCCTTCCTCCCTTGACATCCTCAAAGTTAATCCCCCGCTTCCTCATGTGCTTACAGGACCGCAGAGGAAATTTTGTGAAGGCATCGTCCAGGGGATGAATGCCACGGCGGCGTATGCGGCGGCCTATCCAAAAGCGTGTCAAACCAGCGCGGAGACCGGCGGCTCCCGCCTGATGCAGAAGCTGGAGATCCAGGCGGAGATCACAAAGCTGCGCGGGGAGGCGGATGCCCTGGGCGGGTCCGCCGTGATGACCCTGCTGGAAAAACGCGCCTTCCTGGCCGCCATCGTCCGCACCCCCGTGGGCAGCGTGCAGGCGGACTCCCCCCTGGCCGAGGAGATGAAGACCGATGCCAAAGGCGGCCTCACCGTGAAGCTGCCGTGCAAGCTCCGCGCCATCGAGCTGGACTCCAAACTCGCCGGGGACCTCCAGCCCGAAAAAGACAAACCCACCGGGAGGACCGATGACCTGGAAACCGCCCTCGGGGAACTGCGTGCGCTGACGCATGGCGGCAGTGATCAGTGATCAGTTTTCAGTGATCAGTCATGGCCGTGGGTTGTTCGTTTTGGCCGCAGAGGGGCAGAGAGGCCAAGGGCGCAGAGAGAATGTTTTATAGACCAACCCAAACCTTTGCCACCTCTGCTCCTTTGCCCCTCTGCGGCTAAAACCATCCCACCCCACATCATGATCCGCCCTTCATTCCATGCTCCAAGCCCCAAGCTCCCTGCCACTGAACACTGAACACTGAACACTGAACACTTCCCCATGCTTCCACCTCAACTCAAAGACCGCGCCTGGCGCCTGGAAAACCTCTACCTCATCCTGGTCAACGGCGCGGCCATCCCGTTCAAGGCCCGGCCTGAGCAGCTCGCCTTTCGCGCGAACCGGCATCGCCGCAACTTCGTGCCCAAGGCGCGCAAGCTGGGCATCTCCACGGAGATCGTCCTGGAAAACGGTGACGACTGCCTCTTTCAGCCTAACTTTAAGTGTGCCATCATCGATGAGACCGAGGCCGCTGCCTGGGAAAAGCTGGAGATCTTCCGCTTTGCCTGGACGAATGGCCCCAAGCACCCCGACCCCGCCATCGCCGCCCTGTGGAAGCTCATCCATGCCGCCAACCGCCTGACCACGGACAACCACAGCGAGATGGCCTGGGCCAATGGCAGCAGTTACCAGGCCGGCACCTCCTTCACCGGACGCACGCCGCAGCGCCTGCACGTGTCTGAATACGGCCCCATCTGTGACGCCTCACCCGAAAAGGGCCGCAAGATCCGGCTCGGCTCCATCAATGCCGTGCTGCCGGGCGATATCGTGGATGTGGAGACCACCATGCGCGGCGGTCGCGTGGGGCCGTGCTATGACCTCTTTCGCCTCGCCAAAGAAAGCGTTGGCCGACCGATGACCGCAGCGGACTGGCGGCTGCATTTTTTCTCCTGGATCAACCATCCCGACTATCGTTTGTTAGGCCAGGAACCGCACAATGCCGAGGTCATCCGCTACTTCAGAAAGCTGCGCGAGGAACACGGCCTGGACATCCCCCTGGACCGCCAGGCCTGGTATGAAAAAAAGCGCCGCGAGCAGGGCGATGACATGCTGCAGGAATTCCCCACCACCATCGAGGAATGCGACATGGCCGTCGTGCTCGGCGCCATCTACCCGCAGCTCGCCAGCGTCCGCGCCCAGGGCCGCGTGCGTGCCTTCAATCCCGAGCCGCACCTGCCGCTCTACACCTTCTGGGACTGCGGTGGCGACAGCCTGGCCGGGTGGCTGATCCAGCCCACGGCCAAGGACATCAACATCCTCGCCTGGAGCGCCGACGCCGGTGGTGGAGCCGCAGGCCTCGTGGCCCAGGTGCGCCGCTGGGAGGCCGCGCATGGCCTCATCGCCAAAAGCTACGTCCCGCACGATGCGCACCAGACCGACAAAGGGTCTAACAAATCATTCTACACGCAAATGATCGAGGCCGGGCTGAAGGCCGCGCAGATCCAGGTCGTCCCCCGCATCCCCGATGTGTGGACCGGCATCGGCTACGTCCGCCGCCTGCTCCCCCAGTGCTGGTTTCACACCCGCTGCGACATCGAAACCGAATCCTCCGGCGATAAACTCCCCTCCGCCCTGGGCCGTCTGGAAAACTACCGCCGCGCCCTGAACAAAGCCACCGGCCACTACCTGGACCACCCCCTCAAAGACGGCCTCTGCGACCACACCGCCGACGCCCTGAGAACCTTCGCCGAAGCCAGCGCCCTCGGCCTCATCCCCACCTTCAGCACGGCGGTGAAAAGCAGGCGCGATGAGGAGGATGACGACTTGGATCTCGGCGGGCGTGGGAACTGCAGACGCGGCAGGAGAGAAGTGGCGCGGTTTGGGTTTGTGGGGCGGTGAGGGGGATGCTGAATGGGCAGCCATTCTTTTGAGTTGCCCAGTCCAGATTGTTTAAGTAAATTAACTTATCTTAATAATCCCCTTGCCTCTCCGTCACGCCTGATGTCCATCAAACATACTCATGCTTATCTCCGGTTTGCTCGAGAGTTTGACGATCAGCGAACGAACGATTTTCAGTCCTGGGTAGCCAATCTCCTGGAAGTCATTCATGGCGCTGGGGATTTTAACAAGGTCCGTGTTTCCCGTGGTGACAAGGGCATAGATGGACATGTGATCAGCCGTCGGCTCATCTACCAGTGTTACGCTGCAAGGAATCCGACCGACAGAGAGATGGCAGAAAAGATCAAAGGCGATTTTCAGGGAGCCTATGACTTTTTAAAGAACCAGGGAGGCATGGCCGAATGGGTCTTCATCTATGGAGATATGGACCGGGCTTTGGGCCCAGAGTCAGTGGCTGTGGTGAACGAGCTCAAAGGTCGGCATCCTAATATGCTCATCGAAACCTGGGATCGGGATCGTCTATGGAGCGAGATTCATCAACAGATGCCTCTTGCTGATCTGCAAGAAAGGTTCGGCCCAGATGTAACAAGGGAAGATGTTCTTCATTTGCAGGTGCCTGAAATCTTGAATGTGATCAGCCATTTGGAGGAGAAGATGCAGAGGCACCCGCCCAAGCCTTTAGAAATTCCCAGTGGGAAGAAGCTGGATTATAATGGGTTCAGTCCGGCTTACCGGGAATTCCTGGCCAATGCTCGATTGAAGGTGCGGCTTGTGGAACAGATCTTCGATCATTCTAGGGATGTGTCGAAGGGGGAGAAGATCGCCAAATGTCTCAATGCGAAGTATCAGGAACTGAGATTGGGGCTGCTCAGCAATGACCGCATCCTGGACGGTCTCAAAAAATACTGCTCGTTTTTTGAGAAAGAAGAAATCAGCCACCAAGCCGCCGTCTCCGTTGTGCTGGCGTATTTTTTCGACAAATGTGACATCTTCGAAAACGCTCCTCACGGTTACGATTCATGATTCTCCCCGGCAAACATCTCAAACCAGACCGCTGCCTCCTCGGTGTGGGGGCTGCGTTGCTGGAATTGCTTCATGAGGAGCGCACCGTGTCGGGGCTTTGGGATGCCTACCGGAAGCGGGGTGCCGTGACCTTTGACTGGTTCATTCTCGCCCTGGATTTGCTTTTCGCACTCGGCGCTGTGGAAATGAAGAAGGGAATACTCTCTCGAAGGACACCATGATCCGGGAGATTTACAGCACCCTGCCTGCTTTTAAAACCGTGAAGCTGAATCCCGGTTTTAACCTCTTAGTTTCTGACAAGAGCAAGGCCAATGAAGATCGTCCATCCCGTAATCATGCAGGGAAGACAAGTGTCATTGAAATTATCCACTTCTTGTTAGGGGCCAGTGTGCGTCATGAATATCCTTTTCGTGCCCAGGAATTGAAGGGACAGACCTTTGGTATGCGCGCCACTCTGGGCGGACATGAGGTCAGGGTGGAGCGTGATGTGGCGGGTGATTCGGGCTTGATCCGGCTTTACGAGGAAAGCTTGAGTGGGGCGGATTTGCTGGGCCATCAAGAGCCTGTCGAAATGAGTGTGCAGGATTGGTGTAAAAAACTGGGTGAATGGTGCTTTGACATCCGCAACACAGAAAGCTTTGGCCCCAGTTTCAGGCCGCTGTTTTCATACTTTGTCCGGCGCTTCATTGACGGAGGATTTCAGAAGGCGCAGGCCTCCAGCAGTCATCTCCAGTCTGAGGGCTGGCAGATGCAGGTGAATCTGGCTTACCTGCTGGGGATGGATTGGAGGCTTTTCGCTCAACTGGAAAAGTTACGCCAACAGGGGAAGGAATATAAGCAACTCGCCAGGAGTTTAAAATCCGACGGTGTGATGGGCGATGCCTTTGGTGAAGCGTCCCAGTTAAGCGCAAAGCTGGCTGTGGCCAAAGACAAGGTGAAACGGCTTGAGAGGGACCTCGCTGCTTTTCGAGTGCTCGATCAATATGCGGACGTGGAGCGTGAAGCGTCTGCTTTGGCTTCAAAGATCGCCGAGAATGCGAATCTGAACACCCTTGATCGGGAACTCATCAGAGAACTGGAGGCTGCCCTGGCTGAAGAGCAGATTCCTGATGAGCAAAGCATCGAACGTGTTTATGAAGCTGCGTTGATCGATCTGCCCGGCATTGTTCGCGAGCATCTGGCCAGAGTGCAAAGTTTTCATCATGCCGTCGTCAACAACAGGCGTGAGCACCTGAATGGGGAAATCCGTGGAGCTGAAAAGCGGATCGAGCAAAGGGAGGCGGAGTCTGCCCAGATTCAGCCACGTCTGCAGGAGTTGATGCAATTGCTGAAGACTCATGGCGCATTGGACGCATACAATCTCATCGCGCGTGAACTGGGTAACTATCACTCCGAGGCTGCGTCTCTGGGGAAAAGACTGGAGATCGCCAATCAAATCGAGGATGGTGGAAAAGAACTTAAAGTTAGGCTTGCCGAAGTGGATCAGCAGATGGCGCAGGATCGTCGCGAACGAGAAGAGATTCTCAATGATGCTGCTGTCTTGTTTAATCAAATGTCACAGATCCTTTGTGACAAAGCCTCAATCTTGCAGATCAACCCCACTCAAAAGGGTCTGGGCATTCGTTTCAGCGGCGGTCCAGATGAACGTCGGGGCATTCCGAATCTGGAGATGCTTTGTTTTGACCTGACGCTGATGCAACTGGCCATGGAGCGGGGAATGATGCCCCCTTTGCTCGCGCATGACAGTCCCTTGTTTGATCCGCTGGAAGAGCGGCAGATCACCAACGCTCTAAACCTTGCCCGCAAGCTGGCTGAGGATGAGGAGAACGGTTTTCAGTATTTGGCGACGATGAATACCGATCGTCTTTCTGACGCTGAAACCAGGCATCCTGAATTGTTAAAGCACATCATCGAGCCGCGACTGACCGATGAGCAAAATCATGGTGGTTTGTTCGGCTGTATTTTGACTTATCCTCCCAACGAAAAAGGAGAAGGCAAAAAAGGCCGCAGGCGGAAGAGATGAATCTCCCAAGAGGGGATGTCTTCGAATGCTGACTGAGCACCCTGCATTGCTGTTCCAACTCTCACCACCCTCTGATGAATCCCGAAATCTTTCCTGGCGAATTCTACTTCAAGCTCACGTCCAATGGCAATCTGGTGGGAGAGTTTACCAACCGGGGCACCGATCACATCGGGGTGGAGTCTGCCGCGAGGCGTGAGGCGGCTTCAGAGAGGGATGCTTTTGGGTTTACCGGAACGTATCGCTCAAGCTGGGTGGAGCCTAATGACCGAACTCCAGGCACGGGAGTGCTTACAATCACGCTTGTTAACAATCCTAGTGGGCAACTTCTGCCACGACGCTATCGGCTGGAGTGGAGAGCGCATGCAGGGGAGAATGCTGGGTTTTTATTCCACGGTCACGGTTTTGTGGCCGATGGGCTGCTGATCGGGCATTATGGGGATGGGCCGGAGTCCGCTGTGAGGTCTGTGAACGCTGGGGTGTCATGACACGTTCCCACGCCCTTTCAGAGCGTGACGGCACGAGGATCGTGGTCGTTTTCCAACGGTGGGCTGATTCAGACGGCCCGTTGGGCCTGGAGCAGTCACGCGGCGGCTGCCTGAATATCAAAGAAGTTGTCCGAGAAATGGAAGTGCAGCGTGCAACGCCGGAGCACGTCCATGCCTAACAGCATGTCATAGTCCGTGCAGTCGAGAGGAACGGCGACGACTTGGAGGTCTGGGATGTGAAGGGTCGTTTCGGTGGTCGTCTTCCAGATGGAAAGCGACACATCGTAGTTGGGATACTCTTTGTGAGAGGCTGAGCCGTCTGGGCTGTTGTCAAAGCCGCGGACTTTGCAGAATCCCTTGGAGCGAAGGCAGAGGCGGCTGACGAGCTGGTCGTCAATCACCGTGATGCTGGCCCCGGTATCAATGAGTGCACGCACCTGAAGATCCTCTGGATAGGGCTCCATCTGTCGGTCACAGTGGCTTTTGAATGCCTCACTGACCCCCAGGCGAATGGAGACGATGGGGAGGCCGTTGACCAGGGTGAAGGACATTAGCTCAGCGTGACCACAGGGGTGACAATGCGCTGAACTTCTTCCATGCAGGTGATTTGCTTCACCAAAAAGCTGGCGGTCTGGGCCTTTTCATAACCTTGATCCAGAGCCTCACGGTAGCTCGGATAAGCCCCCAGGCAGAGAGCGCCGACGAACAGGGCATAATAGCCTGCCGGATACTTGCTGGCCAGCGAAGCGGCCTGCTCGTAATAAGCGCGTGTTTCTGTTTGGAGAGACTCAGACATGGATCGGTTTAACAATAAGAGCTTGGTTAAAACCTGCCAAGACGACTTTGTCAAATATTTGTGAATGTTAGGCCTAAGAATTATACGTTGCGAATGGCGAGCCTGGCTGCTGAATTCTGTCCTGTGCGCGAGCAGTTGCGGCTATGGCACTTGTTGGCCTTTGGCTCATGGACGACGCTCTGACCGATGCCACCGCTCCCCCACTTCACCGCCACCTGCCTGCATTCGGAGGACATGGGGGACTATCATCTTCTCTCGTTGGCGGATGATGAAGATGATCCTCGGGATTACCTGATCTTTCAACGTGCTCATGAGTTCACCGAACAAGACATCCGGTTAGGCATGAATGCGGTGCATGTGGAGCGCAATGATCAGGGTTGGTCGGGTTATGGAGGATTGGAACGGGTCATTTTGAGGCGTGACAGTCTGGAATTGGAGCTCAATGAACAGGGCAGCCGCTTCATGGGCGGAGTGCAGGCCATGCGGGTGAGCTTTGATTTTTCGTCGGCTGATTTTGCCTGTCTTTGTAAGGGTCTGCGGGTGTGCTTTGCGGGGTTCGCTTATTTTGAAGACCGGACGTTGGTGGATGAGGCGGGATAAAAGAGGCTCTTTTCTCCTTGCCAACCTTCCGGTTAATCCCCGTGCTGCTTCATCATGCCGGATGAAGCTCTGACCCCTTATGAACTCGCGCGGCGGGTGTATTTGACGGAGCCTTGTGCGCGGTCGTTTGAGGAGGATGTGCGGCTGCATCTTCAGCATGGGTATGTGATCGCCAGGCCGGATGCGTTTGCGATGGCGAGGCCGGTTTGGAAAGACTGGCCGTATGAGAAGCTGGCGTCGCCGTGGATCGTGGCGCCGGAAGGGGATGCGTGGTGGATCTGGCTGCTGGCGGGGGATCTGAAAACGGCGATGCAATGGCTGCCGGATGCGCACCGGCCTTGGGTGGGGTATGAGCGGGTGAATGTGCCGCGCTGGGTGAAGAGGGAGAGGCTGGTGCGGGGAATGACGAATGATCCCGCGTGCGGGAACGAATGCACTATGGGCTAACAAACGATGCGGGTTGAAGGCTCTGGGTTCGTCATTCGGGTTTCGTCATTCGTCATTTTTTCCCCTTGGCTAAAAAAAACTGCGATTCACGAAAAATTCCACTTGCATGTCTCCGGGTTAATCCACCCCACATTGACATGCACAGTGAAACCTTCTTTGATTTGATGCCGGGCGGTGGGGCGCAGTGGAGTGTGGATTTGATCGGGCCGGACGGGCGGCTTTCCCGTCTCTGCAAGGGTGCGAAGGAGCCGGACCCGCCGCCGCCGGTGACAGCTCCGTATCGCCAGGACATCGAGGCGGACGGGGAGGTCTCGCGCAGGGCGAGCCGGAAGAAGGGCATCCAGAAGACGATCCTGGCCCAGGAGACGGCGGAGGCGGGCGTGCAGACGCTGGGCAGGCCGACGCAGCTCGGGGTGATCAATCCGCTGCTGGTGCCGAAGAACGGCGGGGAGGTGTGAGGGAATGACGAATGACGAATGACGAATGACGAATGACGAATGATCCCGCGTGCGGTAACGAATGACGACGGGCAAGGCAGGGAGCAGGGGGCCTGGGGCATGGAATGAGGTGCTGCCGCACCGGGGTGCCGGGGAAGAGAGCAGGGGGATGCTGCATGACGGATAGATTTTCATTCCATGCCCCAAGCTCCAGGCCCCATGCATGCGGCATGAAACACCTGCCAGCCCCTCTGAAACTGAAGACTGATAACTGAACACTGAATACTTTTGTCCGATGAAGCCTAACAAACAACGATCCAAGGAAAGTGCCCCTGACCAGGCACCCAGCCCGGCGCATGTGCAGCGGGCGAATGAGCTGTGCACGCGGTGGCAGCGGATGCAGGCGGCGATGCAGCCGTGGAAGTCGCAGTGGCAGGAGATCGCGGACCTGATGATGCCTCGCAAGGCTGGGATCAGCTCTGGCACTTCGACGCCGGGCACGTCCAAGGAGGCACTGCTGTTTGACACGACGGCGGGGGATGCGGCGATGACGATGGCGGGGGGATTGATGTCGTGGATGACTCCGGCCAATGAGATGTGGTTTTCCTATGACCCGGTGTTTGAGCTGCGGCAGTCAGACCGGGTGAAGCAGTGGCTGCAGGACTGCTCTTTCCGCGTGCAGGAGATGCTGGGGAATTCGAACTTTTACACGGAGCAGCATGAGGATCTGCTGAATCATGTGACCTTTGGGACGAGTGCGATGTATTCGGCCTTTGAGGACGGTCGCTTCCACTTTGAGTCGCTGCCGCTGGGATCGTTTGCGATTGAGGAGAATGCTTTTGGCCGGGTGGATACGCTGTTCCGTGAGTTTGAACTGACGGCGCGCCAGGCCCGCGAGATGTTCGGGGCGGAGCGCCTGCCGAAGAAGATCCAAGACTGCCTGGGCGACGAGTCGCGCCTGGGCAGCCGTTTCCGTTTCCTCCATGCGGTTTATCCACGGTCACGCGCAGAGAGGCCTGATGGCCCGGCAGCGTGCGCCGCATGGGGGAAACCTTTCGCTTCGTGTTATGTGGAGCTCAGTGAGAAACAGTTGGTTAGGGAGGGCGGGTATGATTCGTTCCCCTTTGCGGTGGGGCGTTATTTAAAATGGTCGGCGCTGTCGGAGAAGTCGCCCTATGGTTATGGGCCGGGGTTTGCGGCGCTGCCGGATGCACGGCAGGTGAATTTTCTCCAGATGATGCTGGACTGCGCGGCGGAAAAGATGGTTAGGCCTGCGATGATCGCGCCGGAGGAGATGGAGGGCGAGCTGATCCTGTCTGCCGGAGGCATCACGTATATGGCCAGCAGCATCGGCCAGGAACGGTGGCCGAGGCCGATCCAGCAGGTGGGTGACTACGGTGTGGGGCAGGAGCGGATCAAGATGCGGCAGGAGGCGGTGAATGCGAAGTTTCATGCGCAGCTTTTTAACATGTTCACGAGCCTGGATCGCCAGATGACGGCGCGGGAGGTTTCAGAGCGGGCATCGGAAAAGATCACGCTGATCACGCCTGCGTTTTCGCGCCTAACCAGTGAGAAGAATACGCCGATCCTGCAGCGCCTGTTTACGCTGGCCATGGAGGAGGGCATGCTGGCTCCGCCGCCGGAGGAGGCCGTGCGGGCGGTGTCGCAATTCATGGGCACGGTGCCGGACCCGACGGTGGTTTACACGTCACGACTGGCCCTGGCGATCAAGCAGCTTCGCAATGCGTCGTTCGAACGGCAGATCCAGAGTGACATCCAGCTTGCTTCGGTGAAGCCGGAGATTTTGGACAATTACAACTTTGATGTCATCACGCGGGATCGGGCTCGGAATAACGGGATGCCTGCCGAGTGGCTGGTGGATGAGAAGGCGGTAGCGGAGATGCGCCAGCAACGCGCCCAGGCACAGCAGGCCACGCAGATGACCTCCATGCTGGAACAGGGCAGCAAGGCGGTGAAGAACGTCGGCGGCATGGGCGAGGTGGAGAAGCTGCTGGAGCAGATGGGCGGGTGAATGACGAATGACGAATGACGAATGACGAATGACGAATGATCCCGCGTGCGGGAACGAATGACGAAAGGGGACGGGGAGCATGGGGCTTGGGGCATGGAATGAGGGTGCTGCCGCACCAGAGCTCCGAGGGAGTGGGCAAGGTGTTGCCCGTGAGTGCGCGATTCATTCCAGGCTCCAAGCTCCATGCTTTTTACTTTGACCTAACTATGAGTGCTTATTCGAAAGATCTGTGTGTGGTGACCCTCGATGCGTCCGCGAAGCTGGGCGCGGTGAAGAGGCGGGTGCTGAATGCGTTTCTGGAGGGGATCTACTGTTTCCGGTTTGTGCTGAAGCACGGACGCAGGAGCTTTGAGGATCGGGTGGCGCTGCCAAAGGACGCGGATGATGCCTGTGCGCTGGAGATGGCGGAGCATCAGTTTCAGCGGTTTTTGAATACGGTGGTGAGGCGCTGAGGCACAGAATTAAACCACTAATGCTCATTCATGGGACACTAATGAAAACAGATCAGAGATTTGAACCACTTATAAGCACTGATGAACACTCATAAAGCAGGCTTCGGTTCTGAAACATTAGTGCTGATTAGTGTCCATTAGTGGTTTGTTCATCTCCCCGTTTCCGGCTTTTAAAGACTAACGAATTATCAATCATGACAACCCAGGAAGAACAGGAAGCGGTGAGGAAGGATCGGGAGGTGCGGGTGCGGGAGGCTTGGCAGGTGCTGGCGGATTCACCGGAGTTTCAGACGGTGTTTGAGCTGGACCTGCAGGTGCATTTCAATCTGCACCGGGCCTGCTTTCAGGCGGGGGATCAGTTTAACCCGAGTGCGGCGGCGCAGCGGGATGGACAGAAGCAGGTGATCTCGCACATCGCGCGGCGGGTGGCGGCGGGGAAGGTGGGGGAGGAGTCGTAGAAGGAACTTCCGAGTTCGTTCATGAACGAATTTGGAAATTCGTTCTACGGGCCGGACGCTGCCGCGACTTTGGAATAACCATTTACATCACAACAAACACATCATCATGACAACGGATACATCCAACGATACGACAACAACGACATCCACTGACAATGCGGCTTTGAATGGGACGCATCGGGCTCATGCGACCGATGGGGGACATGAGACCCAAGCGGAAGCGGCTTTTGATTTTCACAGCATCCTGGACAAAAGCGGGAGCTTCAAGGCGGGGTGGCATGAGGCGCTGCCGGAGGATCTGAAGGAGTATGCGGCTGAGTTTGGGAAGTATCCGAATGCCATCGAGCTGCTGCGCGGTCATGCGAACAAGGCGAAGATGATCGGGCAGCGTGGAGTCAAGCCGCCGGGGGCGGAGGCGAAACCGGAGGAGGTGGCGGCGTGGCGCAAGGCGCTGGGGGTGCCGGAGACGGCGGAGGGCTATGGCATCACGAAACCGGAGAGCCTGCCCGAAGGGATGCAGTGGGATGAGGCGACGGTGGGGGAGTTTCAGTCGCTGGCGCATGAGCTGCATCTGACACCGCATCAGGTGCAGTCGCTGATGGCCTTTGACCAGAAGCAGAAGGAGGGGCTGGTTTCGAAGGGGCGTGGCAATGTGGATGCGTATTTGCAGGAGCAGCGCGGCCTGCTGGAGGCGGAGTGGGGCGACCGCATCCAGGAAAACACGGCGCGGGCGCTGCGGGCGGCGCAGTTCCTGGGCCTGGACCCGGATGATGCGGAGATCGGCAACAGCGCGAAGATGATCCGCGCGCTGCATGCGGCGAGCGTGCTGATGCAGGAGGATCGTTTGTTAGGCGGACATCACTCCACGGCAGGCCTGGGCGGGGAGGCACAGGCGGAGGACATCCGGCGGAATCCGAACAACCCCTGGCATCGCGCGTATCTGGGCCATGAGGGCAAGGAGAGGCAGCAGGAGGCGGCGGAGATGATGCGGAAGCTCAGAGGGGTGGGGTGAATGACGAATGACGAATGACGAATGACGAATGATCCCGCGTGTGGGAATGGATGATTATAAGGGGGTGGGTAAAAAGATTGGGGGTAGAAAGATTTTTTGGATTTGGTTTGATGAGGTAATGGAATAACAAACAATGAAATCTTTTTACCTATCCTCTTTCTACCCTTTTTTAGTGATCGCGCGGAGGGTGTCTGCAACTACCTAACGGTAAGTGTGGCTAGGTTGAGGCTCGTGATGGGAAGTGGGTATTTGATTTGCTTATTTCCCATCCTTGAGGCGAATGAACTTGGAAGTTCGTTTTACGGTTTGGAGGCGTAACCTGGGGTGATAGAGAGGTTATCTTTTCAGGTATCCAGGCAGGTGTCCTTGAGTTGAGGGCGCTGTGCTGGATAGATCCCCCCAATTTCCCTTTTTTATTGCCTTATGAGAGCCTTTTGTTGGATGTCGTTGATGGTCGTTGTGTTGTCTTTGGCGGTGGTGCCGGTGGTGCGGGCGTTTCCGGCGGGGGCGGATGATTTTGCGAATTCGCCGTTGGTGGTGGATCTGGGGAAGGCGACGGAGAACGGGGTTTCGGTGGCGACGGATCTGCTGGGCTTTGACTCGGAGACGAATGAGCCGAGCCTGGGTTTCTTTGCCGCCAGGCGGACGGCTTGGTGGCGGTGGACGGCGCCGGAGACGGGTTTTTGCACGGTGGACACGCGGCTGTCGCTCACCCAGGGCAGCGGGATGCGGGATACGTCCGTGGGGGTCTTTACAGGCACGGCGGTGAATGCGCTGACGCAGGTGGCGGTCAATGACACGACGAGCACGGCGTTTGGGCCGGACCCGACCTTGGCCCGCGTGAGCTTTTACGCGGTGGCGGGGGTGACGTATCATTTTGTGGTGGATGCCAGCTCGGCCGGGTCCGTGGCGGCGGGGCGGTCGCAGGTAGTCCTGCGGGTGCGGTTGCTGCCGCTGAAGACGGCGGTGCGGACGATGTCGTTCTATGATCCGGCGGCTGCGCAGGGGGATGCCGGTAGTCGGTTGGGGCTGATGACGCTGACGACGAATTCGGCGGCGAGCTTCAGCGGCAAATGCACGCTGGGTGGGAAGACGATGGCGTTCAAGGGGGCCTTCAATGCGGATGGCAGTTGCCGGATCACGGTGCCGCAAAAGAAGCCGCCGCAGGGCACGCAGCCGCTGCCGGTCACGCTGGAGATCGTGGCCGCCGGGAGCGGGGAGATGACGGTGCTGTATCCTGACGGGCATTTTTTCGCCAGTGAGTTTCCGGAGAAGGCGGTCTTTGCCAATGCGGCGGCCAATACCCTGACGGGTTATTACACGGCGCGGGTGGAAAACGGGCTGGCCGCCGGATACCTGACGCTGACGGTGAAGGCGAACGGCACGGCCAGCGGGGCCTGTGTGCTGCCGGACGGAACGGCCACGACGCTGAGCGTGGCGATGCATGATCGCGGGGAGGCGCCGAACGTCTATCAACTGCCCTTTTACAAAAGCCTCTATGGCAGCAAGGGTGGCATCAATGGCATCCTGCGCCTGGTGGAGGGCGGGGCGGACGATTCGCTGGAAAGTGATGGCGGTCAGCAGGTGCGGCCTGCCTCGGCCACCTCGGCCTTCTTTGCGGGCGGGCTGAATCGAGGCCTGGATTTCCTGGGCGGCACGTATCGCCCGGCGGCCTTCACGACCTTTCTGGGGAATGTGGATGAGCTGTCCGTTACGGGCTTTTTAGGCGAGCTGGATGTGGACGTGGTGGAGCCTTTGGACTTTGTGTCTAACCAATTTGTCTTCAATTCCCTGGCGCGGAAACCGTCTTTGAAACTGAACCTGAAGACGGGTGTGGTCACGGGTGGGATCACTGCACCCCTGGGCACCAGCTCCGGGACCAAGCGGACCCTGCGTGCGATCCTGTGTAAGAATCTGAGCGATGTTTTCCTGACCGGCTTTGCCAGCGGGCGGACGCGGACGCTGCGGGTGGAGGTCACGGGGCCGTAGAACGCATTTTCCAATTCGTTCATCGCTTCTGCATTCGATGCCGACAGTGAACGAACTTGGAAGTCCGTTCTACGGTCAGCGGGCGAGGCTTGGGTAGAAAGATTGGGGGTAAAAAGATTTGGGGAGGTTGATTTAATCCACCGCAAGACCGATCCCGGCCTAACTAAAAGAATAGAAATGTTTTCACCCCTCATTTTTCTGCCCTCTAAGGCCCCGTCTTGGAATGAGTGGACGAGGTTTGGCAGGTCAGTCGGCTGCGCGGATTTCGATGCTTCCGGAGCTCAGGGGGCTGGTCTTCAGGGTGGTGGCGGGGGTGTCGTCGGTGGCAGGGGCGGGCAGTTCAGGGAGGAGGAAGAAGCCGACGGCGAGTCCGTCGCTGATGCGGTCGAAGATGCCTTCAAAGGTGCTGGTGCGGTTGAGCTTCGCATCGGTGGGATGTGGGAACAGCAGGCTGCCTTTGAAAACACCGGTGGCGGGGGTGAAGGTGAGGGTCTTCACGGGGGTATCGCTTTTCACCAGGACGGCCTTGTGCGCGGAGGTCAGGGTGAAGGTCTGGGTAAGCGGGCTTTCAGACACGGCTTCGGAGGTGACGGTGATGACTGCATTGCTGTCGCCGTCCTGAACAGGCAGCAGAAACTCCCCCTTGGCGGGCGGGGTGTAGAAGGTGCCGATAAGCTCCAGGTAGTTCATCGGGATACCGTCTTTGTAGTTGCGCTCCTTGCTGGTTGCCGGAAGAGGATCTTTGCGCCATTCCAGCAGCCCTTCGACACTCATGCCTATTGTGGCCAGGTCATCGGGGGATGACAGTTCCATGGGTCCATGCAGGCAACCGGTGAGCTTGTAGAGATCCAAATGCACAGGGAGGCTGATAGGTTCGAAAGTGACTTCAGGCTGGAGTGAGGCGAGATGGTTGCTGCCGATGATCGCTGTGCCATCCGGGAGTTTGCCTTTCCAGGTGGCGAGTCCGGTTTTTGAAACCGTGGCCGTGACATAACCGGGGCCTTGCGGCAGGGCGGGATCGACGGCGGGATTCAGCCGGACGGTGTAAGTGCCGGTGTAGCCGGTGGCAGGACGGGCAGCGCTGAAGCAGTGTTTGCGGAAGGGGGTGACCGGGCTGCCGATGCCAATTCCTTCTTCACTCTCTGCCAGTTCGACGCCCGGCAGATCCAGCCACTTCGTGAAATAAAGCCATAGCGGCGGGGAGTCCCGGCTGCTAGGGAAGCTGACGGTGGCAAAGCGGTCCGGTTGATCGTCGGGATTCATGACGATCTGTCCGCTGCTAAAGCGGTAGGTTTTCCCCCGGTGCAGGAGCTGCCCGCTGAGGGCGGCGGTGCTGCTGACGGTGAGTTTCAGGTGGCTGCCATAGGTGTCATGCCCGTTGGCGTCCATGAAGGTATCGATGAGGGCATCGTAGTTCCCGGCGGGGTAAAAGTGGCGAACCACCATCGGCATGATGTGAGCCGGGCCGGGGCCGCTGGCATTGCTGGCCGTGAGGGTCACCTGATAGGGCAGAAAGGTGCCGTTGCTGTCGCTGTTCAGACTGCGTGTCGGTTTGCCGGTGATCAGGCCGGTTCGGCTCATCTTCAGGCCCGGAGGCAAGCCCTTGACGGTAATGGCAGTGGCGGGGAGGTCGGTTTGGACCTGATAACTCACGGCCTCTCCGATGACCCAGATCAAGGGCTGTGCCGGAGGCAGGACGCGCGGGCGCGGGGCGATGCTAACGTTGGTTAGACCGGCGCTGAGGCCGACGGGGGTGTCGCCTATCAAAACCGGGCCATCGGCGGTGGTCAGGGTGACCAGGCAGTCATAGTTTCCGGCATCGGCGGCCTCGACAAGGGCGAGCTTCAGCACGGCGCTGCGGCTGCCTTTGCGCACGTTGCTGTCGCTGAGCGGGCCGCCGTTGTAGCGCCATCGGTAGTCCAGCTTGTAGCCCTTCGGGGCCTTTGCGCTGCACGTGAGGGTGAGCGGGGTCCATTCCGCCACGGTGAGGTCGGCGGGGGCGGGGGTGATGACGCCGATGACGGCGGGGGCGGTGGTCACGGACCCGGCGGCGTTGGCGACGGTCAGGCGGTAGAGGCCGGCATCGGTCAGCTTCTGCAATTGGTGGACTAAGACGGGCCCCAGGCCCAGGATGGTGCTGTCCCGTCTCCAGACAGCGGAGGTGAAAGGAGTGGCGGTGAGGATGTCGGGCTCAAAAAACAGGACCTGTCCTATCAGGGCCAAGCGCGGCGGCAGCGCGGCACCGGTCACGGGCAGATCCTCCGCACCGAGGCCGCGTCCGGTGAGATGCACGGTGGAGGTGAGGGCCGTGGAGCCGGTGGCCGTGATCAGCAGATCGGCATCCCGCACGCCGGACGCGGTCGGGCTGAAGGTGATGACGACATCCGCCCCCGACCAGGGTGCCAGGGTGCCGATCGTGGTGGTGCTGACGGCAAAGTCGGACCCCTCAGGCAGGGCGAGGGCCACATCAGTCAGCGGCAGTGCGCCTTCATTCCGCACGCGCAGCGTCCGGGTCCGGCTCTGTCCCACGGCGGTCAGGTCCACGGTCAGGGTGTCTGCCGTCAGCGGGCGGGTTTGGCCCCCGGCCAGCACCTCGACGGCGTCTATCTGGCCGCCGATGTCCAGGGAGTAAAGTTCATCCCCCCACGGGCCTTCATTGGCGGCGAAGAAAAGGCGGGAGCCCAGCTTTTGGACTGTATCCGTCGGCAGCGCGTTCGTGTTAGTGCTCAGCGGCAGGGTGGAAAGGATGCGGGTGGTCTCCGGCGTGCCCAGCGTCCTGCCCAGTGCCCATAGGGAACGATCTACCGAACGTGCGAAATAGACCGTCTCCCCTTCAGCATAAAGAGTCTGAATTCGCACGCTGCGGTCTTGTTCTCTCCTTCCGGGCAGAAACTCGGCAGGAATGAGGACCTGCTGGCCGCTGCCGTCCAGGTTCATGCAGTTAAGACTGTGGTGGATGTAAACAGTCCAGCCTCCGTCAGGGATGGTTTCGGTGGTTTGGGAATAGTAGATCTTTTCGGGCGTGCTGTGGTGGAGGCTGATCCTGCCCTCCGGTCCCCAGCGGGCCGTGCTTCCGTCGGTGCCGTTGTTGCGCCAGAGATTGTCCCAGTATCTATCCCGATCACGGATCAAAAGCACGCCGTCCCCGTGCAGCCGCATGTCCTCAATGCGGCCGTAGCCGGAGTCGATCCCCACTGACAGTCCATTATTTTGGCAGCGCCTCAAAAATCCTTCCTCTGCGAAAAACAAGACGTGTTGATCCGGTGCCACGGCAGCTCCTGATACCGGGGGTCGCACCAGGAAATGGTCGATGAAGGAGGGGAAGCTGTAGGTGGTGTCATTGGCTGCCTGCAGGGTTTCTGAGATGCCATCTGTGCGCAAAAAAACAGATTTCAAGAGGGTGGTGTTTATGGCGGTCAGGTAAAGCCAGCCGTCCATCACGGTGAGAATTTTCGGATTGCTGAGATTGGTCTGGGAGGCATCGGCATAGCTCTGTGTCCCCTCGGCCGTGCCGTCCGTGCTCCAGAGACGAGTTTGCCCGTTGCCGGCCTTCATGAAGAACAATCGGTCTTTGAAAAATAACGTCGCCCCGCTCACCCCGCTACCGGTGCCGGGAGTCGCATCCACGACCAGAAAGGTGCCCTCAGGCGTGCCGTCGCTGCGCCAGAGTTCACGACCATGCTCCGGGTCCGTGGCGGTGAAATAAACCAGACCATTCATCTCCACCAAATGCAGGGGCTCGCTGCCGGCCGTTCCGGGATGGATGTCGCCGAGCAGAAACGTGCCTTCGTCCGTGCCATCCGTGCGCCACAGCTCGCGTCCGTGGCTGCCGTCATCGGCGGTGAAGTAAAGAAGGCCGCCGAGGCTGCGCAACTGCTGCGGGGAGGAGCCGCCATCCGGATGATCGATGTCGATCACCAGCCCGGTGCCATCCGCCGTGCCATCGGTCTTCCACAGCTCAAACCCGGACGTGTCATTCCCGGCGGCGAAGAAAGCATGGCCACCCGTCACCACGGCGGGAAGGGCCGCGCCTTCAAAGACTTCCCAGGAGGCATCCCCACCGGGAGAAAGATCCGGGGAGACGTAACGCGTGCCTGCTGCCGTGCCATCCGTGGTCCACAACCGATAAGCATCGCGGATCTGATCGAGCTTGGCGAATTCGCGAAAGAGAACCTGATCACCCAACACGGTCAGGTAGCTTAACGACTGGCCCGAAGAGGAGACCACGGTGTCCAGGAGGACTTCTTCGGCCTGAGTCTGGACATTGAAGGACCAGAGATACCGGACAGGATCAAGGTGCTGGTGATCGAAGATGGCGATGAGCTTTTGCCCGAGCAAGGCCAGGTCATAAACCTCACTTCCGGTCGGCAGGGCGGCGGGCGATACAGACTGCGTCCCTGCGGCCGTGCCATCCGTGACCCAGAGCTGACGTGCGGTAAACGTCGTCTTTCCCGAGATAAAGTAAGCCTTGCCAAGCGTGAAGACGACTTTCTCAGGGTCGCTGGACAGCTCTGAAAAGCTTACCACGCGCATGGACTTGATTTTGGCAGTGCCGCCGAAGCCGCTTTTCCAGAGGGAGACCTGGTAGGACAACAGCGGGCTGGAGACCGGGGTGAAGACCTGGAAGAGGAAGTTGCCGCCAAGCACCCCCAGCGGGGTCGCGTCCACCCCGGTCGGCAGAGACGCATGCTGGACCAAGCCCAGGGGCGTGCCATTACCGTGAACTTTCCAAAGCTCCTCACGGGTGTTTTCGCTATCGGGCAGGAAGACCCAGGCCTGTATGCCATCGGACCAAATGCGTCGGCCTTTGCGGTTGCTGGAGGCAGGGGCATCGCCGATCTTTTTCGTGCCCTCGGCGGTGCCATCCGAATAATGGACAAAAATCCGCCCGCTCACTTCCTGGTCACTGATGAAAAGCACACCCTCGCCATAAGCGCCCAGTTGATCCGGCGCGCTGCCGGCCTCCCCGGGGACGAGGTCCACCACCATACGCGTCCCCGCCGCCGTGCCGTCCGTGACCCACAGCTCCGCCCCATGGACCCCGTCATGGGCGCTGAAAAAGGCGCGGTTCCCGGTCACGGTCATACCGGTGATGGAGGCCCCGTTCAGGCTGGGCCAGATGTCCTTCACCAGATGCGTCCCCGCCGCCGTGCCATCGCTGATCCAAAGCTCCTCCCCATGCACCGCATCATCACCGGTGAAAAGCGCCCGGTTCCCCAGCGCCACCTGCATCTTGGGATTGAAACTCGTCTCCGCCGCCCCAGTTCGGATGTTCTTCACCAGCACCGGCTGCGGGACCGCTGCTGCGCTCAGGCCTGGAATCAAAGCCAGCAGGGCGAGCGCAGGCGAAAGAATACGACGTAAAGACATGAGCATAGGTAATCCCTTTCCACGCGGCTGCCATAGCTTTTTACTCATGACCAGGGAGGGGTAGAAAGATTGGGGGTAAAAAGATTTGGGGAGGCCGGTTTAATCCACCGCAAGACTGATCCGGCCTAACCAAAAGAATCAAATATTTCTACCCCGAATCTTTCTACCCTTTCTGCGCCGTCGCCGCCAGTAGGACGAGCCAATAAAAAAATCTCTTTTTCTTCAAATTTTCCTTTGACAAAAAGAAAGTTAATCCACCCGGTCCCATCAGAGTCAGAGCAGCCCCGTTGAGGCGGGACACCTGCCCTTTACATTTCACCCAGGGACGAGCGGCCTGATGAAGCAGACACCCGCGAGGAAGAGGGATTTTTCAATCAAACCTGGCCGGACGATCCGGCGGCTCACGGATGGGCACGGCCATTTCTCGCTAACCACAAGTATGTCACTCGAAGTCACACAATTCTACGAAACCGAGTTCGCCAAGAACTGGGAGATGAAGGTCCAGCAAAAGGACTCCCGTCTCCTCCCCACCGTCACTACCGATTCTTTTCGCGGGAAGCGCAAGTGGTATAACCAGCTCGATGCGGGCACCATGACCGAGGTCACGGAGCGCAAGGGCGATACGCCCGATGGCGACTCCACCGGCAGCAAATACTGGATCTACCGCCGCAAGTTCGAATTCGTCCGCACCTGGGACGAGGACGATGAAATGCAGCTGGGCTCCATCGCCCTGCCGGATTCGGACGAGATCGCCAGCTTCACCGCCGCCGAGGCGCGCACGAAGGATGACGTGATCATCCAGGCCATGGATGGCGAGCGCAAGGTGGGTGAGACGGGCACGGAGACGGAGACCTTCCCCGGCACGCAAAGCATCGCCAAAGACTATGTGGTCAGCGGCCCGGCCACGGACAGCGGCCTGACCGTGGGCAAGATCCTGCGGGCGAAGAAGATCCTGGATCAAAACGAGGTGGACGATGAAGACCGTTACTTTGTCACCAGCGCGCAGCAGCTCCAGGACATGCTGAACATCACGCAGATCACCTCCGGTGACTATGCGAATGTGAAGGCCCTGGTGGATGGCGAGGTGACGATGTTCGCCGGGTTCACCTTTGTCCGTAGCGAGCGTCTGCCGCTGATCACCGTGGGGGATGACAACGACATCCGCTGCTGCTTTGCCTATCACAAGTCCGGCGTCCGCTGGGCCGATGCGGGCCGCAGCGTCCATATCGACGTCCTGCCTAACAAACGGCATGCCAAGCAACTGCGCGGCGTGTGCCGCATGGGTGCGGTGCGTGTGGAGGACAAGCGCATCGTCCGCATCCTCTGCGACGAGACGGTCTAAACCCCAACCCTGACGCCGCCCGGCGGGTGATGACTCTGCCGGGCGGCCTAACCAACGAAACAACTTCAAGAAAAAGATACGATTATGGCAAACTACAATTCCTCTCTTTATGCAAGCCAGGCTGCGGCCCTGACGGACTACAGCCAGGCCCCGAACCTGAAGGATGCGGGTGGCAATGTTCACATCCTGCATGTGCAGGTGGACCTTCCCAGCACGCTGAACGCTGTGGACGAACTGCGCCTCGGTTACCTGCCACCCACTGCGAAGGTGATCCCTGCGCTGTGCAGGGTGCAGCCTTCGGCGACGCCTACCAATGCGATCTCGCTGAACGTGGGAACGGCGGCGGCGGCAGATGCCTTTGCCAAGGCCATCCCCATCAGTGCCACAAGCCTGGCGGGTGTCGCCTTTGACTCCACCAACAATGCCCTGACCCAGGCCGTGAACCCGGTGAAAGTGACCGGGAACACCCCGGTCATTGCCAAGGCTACGGCCAATGTGACGGTGGGGACTGGCAAGGCACTGACCTTCTTCATCGCTTACACACTGGGCTGAGTCCTGGTGTTCTGGCGAAGGTGGTCATCCCGATCACCGACACACTTGCCTGATGATGGGCGGTCCCTGGGGGGGGCCGTTGGGTAAGGCAGGCCCGGTGCGGAAATGGGTGTCCGCACCGGGCCACTTTCAAAGATCAACGATGACACCCTTTTTGTTATGACCAAGACCGACATCGCCAACCTGGCGCTCTCTCTCATCGGCGGCAGCACCATCACCACCATTGATGATCCCACCGCCCAGGCACGGGCCTGCAAGAAATGGTTCGACACCGCACGGGATGAGGCGCTGGCCTCGCATCCGTGGAACTTTGCGATCAAGAGGCTGTCGCTCAAACCGGCATGGCAGCATGACATTGACACCATCACGAATGCCTCCGGGGTGTGTCGTGTGGGTCATGATGACCATGGTCTGCAAACCGGGGACCGGGTGCAGGTGCGCGGCGTGCAGGGCGTGCCGGGTGCGAATGGCATGTGGGAAATCTCCCGCGTGGACGATGACCGGTTTGATCTCATCGGGTCCACTTTCACCGGCAGTTATATCCCGAGCACGGGTGAATGGGTCAAGCTGCCGCCTTTTAGCTGGGACTACTTTTTTCCACTTCCCTCAGACTGCCTGCGCGTCTGCAATATCAATGGCCTGGAAGGTGGTGAAGAAGACTCCACCCCTTATGCGGTGGAGTCTGGGAACATCCTGGCCAATGAAGAGAGGCTGAATCTGCTCTACGTCACACGCGTGGCGGAGCCCACGACCTGGCCAGCAGACTTTTGCAATGCCTTCGCCCTGCTGCTGGCCTCCTACATCGCGCAAGAGCTGATGGGGCCTACGGGTCGCGCGCTGGAGCTGCGTCAGCAGTATGAATCCATGATCATGCCCAAGGTGAAAGGCCGCGACGCCCGTCAGGGCAAAGGCCACCGCCTGCCCCTGAGTCATGACAGCGATGTCGTCCGCGCCCGCCGGGGTGCGGGTTATGAAACAGCCTAACAATCGATATGTCTGCCATCCAAACCCTGAAGTCCGTTTTTAACGGCGGCGAGTTGAGCCCCATGCTGGACGCCCGTGTGGACTCGGAGAAATATGCCTCCGGCTGCCGGGAGCTGACCAACTTCATCCCCAGCGTCTATGGGGGCATCAAGAAGCGTCCTGGGACAGAGCTGCTGGGCTTTACGAAGAACGACGGCCCCGCCCGGCTGCACAGCTTTAAACGCAGCACGGATACGAATTACATCCTGGAGTTTGGGAATCAGTATGTGCGTTTTTGGAAAGGAGGGGAGGTGCCAAAGAGGGTGTCTTTGGTTTCAGATCCTGGGATACCTGCCTGGATCGGGGCTGCATCCGCAGCACCTCCCTGGGACTACATTCCGTATATGGTTGGGCAGAGTGTGACGCATGTAGGTCTTGTCTATGTATGCATTCAGGGGCATTACTTTGGCGAACACACTGAACCAGGGGTTGGCGCGGAGTGGACTGACTTTTGGGCGGTTTGGGATTTGGTGGGTGAGCCATCTTCTCCTTGGGTGACGACGGGTGGGAACTATTCCGTGGGCGCTAAAGTGACGCATCTTGACCGTTTGTTTCGTTGCATCAGCAGCCATGCACCAAGTTCCCTGACCCAGCCCGGCGTGGGCACCCAATGGACGAGCCGCTGGGCGGAGCTGCCCCGGTATGTGGTAGGGCAGTTAGTCAAAAATGGTGGAAGCTATTACCAATGTGTGAAGCAACACTTTCCAGGGGCCACGTTTGCCGGGAATGCGGCCTACTGGCTGCCATTGGCGGAGAGTGACGAGATCGGGCTGACACCCTATCAAGTGACCACGCCGTATTCAGCGGAGGAGGTCTTCGATCTCCAATTCACGCAGCTCAATGACGTGCTGTTCATCGCCCACCCGAACCATCCCCCAAAGCGCCTGACACGTCGTGGTGAAACAGACTGGTTGCTAGAGGATGTGCCTTTTCAATATGCCCCTGCTTTGGATGTGAATGAGGACCGCACCAGTGTGCAGGTGCAGTTCGATGAGGTGCCTGCCTTTATTTTGCCGTGGGCAATCAATACCTACTATGACATTGGAGATCGAGTCACAGGGCCGACCACGGCATCGGGTCGATTTTTTGTGTGCAAGGCAAATCATGATTCCGGCTCGGCCACATAGCCCAGCAGACCTGGCCTGGGAACGAGTTGGGGAAGTTCTTGGAATGAAATGATACCGAGCGGCTACAAGGTGGGTGACCGGGTGACAGCGGTGGATATCGGCACGCCTAACAAATACAATGGTGAGATTTTCACCTGCCACACGGCCTATCAACCGGGGAATGCGGTCAATGACGAGCCGGGACATGGAAGCACCTGGCAGGATTATTGGAACCAGGGCACGGGCAGTCAAAAAATCTTCGCCTGGGTCAATAACCAGGTTTATTCCCAAGGGGCAAAGGTGAGGCGTGGCAAGACCATTTATGAGTGCATCCGTGCACATACATCCGCCTTGCCGGCGTTCAGCGGTCGCTCTGGGCAAATCATCAAACCGGGGAATTGCCCGGGTCTGTCCACGGGCTGGACGCGCGTCTGGCGCATCAGTGCGGCGGATACGGATCTCTCCGGCCTGAAGTTTGCGCTGTATGCGACCGATCCGCTTTTTAGCCATGAAGATGTGGGCACTGTTTGGTTGTTGGAACTAGGCACGGGCGGTATTGTCGAGGATCTGGCCATTCCGACGGGTTCGGGGGCCACGGCATCGACGGAGAACAATCCGCTCTTCATTCAAGGTGGTTATACCGTGACCACCGTCTGGAATGACAGCGATGCGATGCAGGGCACTTTGACCATCGAAGAGTCGCTCAATGGCGTGACCTGGAGCGTGGTGCGTCAGTTTACACAGAGCAGCAAGAAGGAGGGCAACATCATTTACAACGGGGATGCGCCCGCCATCGGTGCCTGGTATCGTATGTCGGTGCTCACGGCGGGAACCTCTGCGACCTCAACGAAGATCAAGATCGAGGCGCACAGTTCCGTCTATAAGCTGCCCTTCAAGATCACGGAGTATCTGGAGCCCACGAAGGTCCGGGGAAACCTGATCATGCCGGGGGATCAGCTGCCGCCTGCGATTGCCATCGGCGTCGCCACGTCCATTTTCCGCAGACCCGCCTTCAGTGCAAAGAACGGCTTTCCACGCACCGTGGCCTTTCATGATTCGCGCCTTTGGTGGGGCGGGACACGGACGCATCCCACCCGCATGTGGGCCAGCCACACGGAGGATTTTTACATCTACCTGGGCGGCTCTTTGGACACAGATGGCCTGGACCTGACCCTGGCCACGGTGGAGGCCAATGCGATCCAGTGGATGGCCAGTTTCAATCGCTCGCTCGTCATCGGCACCAGCGGTGATGAATGGACGGTGGACAGTGGGGAAACGGACGAGGCGCTGACGCCCACGAACATCCGCGCCCGCCGCCGCACACGCTATGGCTCCAACGGCATCCCGCCGCAGCTCACCGGGGATGCGCTGCTGTGGATCAGGCGCGGCGGGGGCAGGCTGCATGAGTTTGCCTATGTGTATGAGCGGGATGGTTTTAGCGCGCCGGACCTCACCCTGCTGGCGGAGCACATGCTGCCCCTGGGTGAGATCAAACAAACGGCCTTTGTTTCCTGCCCGGACCCCATCCTGTGGGTGGTCAATAAAAACTATTTGTTAGGCCTGAGTTACAATCGCGAGCACAATGTCACCGCCTGGCACAAGCATCAGGTGCAGGGGGCGACCTTTGAATCCGTGGCCAGTGTCTATGGGGACTATGGCGTGGATGAGGTATGGATGCTGATGAAACGGGGCACGAAGCATTCTGTGGAGCGTTTTCATCCTGCCACCCTGGCCTACTATCATGGGGGACGTGTGGAGGCGGGCTTTGATCCGGCCAGGGAGGCCTGTTTCCTGGACGCCGTGCGCAGCGGCGAGGGAGTGTATTACGCGGAGGTCGCGAAGACGTTTTTCACCGGGTTCAAGCGCCTGTATGAACTGCAAGGCGGCAGCACCACGGGCCTCATCGCCACTCTGGATGGTCAACCCCTGACAGGTAGCCCCGCCTTTACCTGGGACTCTCAAGGGACTGTCAGCATCCCCGGCAATCACGCGAACAAAAAGCTCATCATCGGAAAAAGCTATGTCAAAGCCACGATGCAGAGCATGAACCTGGAGGTGCTGCTGCAGGAGGGCACCTCCCAGGGGCGGAACTGGCGGCTCATCCGGGTGATCCCGAACGTGTGGCGCACCCGCACCTTCAGCCTCACCTCCGGCACCTCGACCGAGCGGGAGGTGCCTCTGAATACCGAGACCACGGACATCCTGGAGGAGATCCACTTCAGTGGCAGCTTTGAGAAGCAGCTCAACTGGGGTGTAAAGAGTGAAAATGCATATCCCTGCAATTTGTTAGGCACCGTGCTGAAGTTCGAGGTCACGGGCGGGTGAAGGGTGGCAGTGTCAAGTTGAGCATGGAGCCTGGGGCTAGGAGCATTGAATGAGGGCGCAGCCTTTGGACTGCGGGGACTTGTCACCGCTTTCGGGTAGCCGACTTGTCGGCGCATTCGCTCTCGTGGGTCCTTTTTTCAAAGACCTGCTCGCGCTGGAGATGAGGGAGCAGACGTGGCTCTAACCTCGTCGGCGAGCCTCCAGGCACTAAAGCGGTGACAAGTCTCCGCAGTCCATGGGCTGCGCCGCCGGTCGTGGCCTAACCAAGTGTAAAAAGTGAAAAATACCGCTTGCAAAACCTTCTGTTAATCCGCCGAGATTACCCATGAGTGAAGCCGTTTACATCGTGCGTCAGGTGACGCCGGAGGACCTGCCGATGATCGAGGGTTGGGCCGTGGCGCACAGGCACCGCCTGATCCACGCGCTGCTCTCCCCGCATGGCTTTTTATGCGAGCGGCACCGGGGGGATGAGGTCACGCCGGTGCTGACTATCTGGGGCTTCATGATGCTGGACGTGCCGGTCATCCAATTGGACTACCTTTACTCCGCCCCCGGCAGCACGATCACGGATGTGCGCCAGGCCTGGAAGGCCCTGCAAACCACGATCCGCGACTGGGCCCGCATCCTCAATGAGGACAGCGGCCTGAACTACCAACTCCTCCGCGTCTTTCTGAACAAACGCGCCGCTGCCGAGGCCGCCCAGGCGGGCTGGGTCATCGGCGAAACTGAACACGTCATCTGCCTTCACCATGTTTAACTCCTGTCTCTTTCTTGCTTACGGCATCGATGCTGCATTCGCTATCATGTCGATTGTCAGCACGGTTGCGTCCATCGCCGGTTCCGTGGTCTCCTACCAGCAGCAAAAACAGGCCGCCAAACAAACCGAACTGAATGCCGAGGCGCAGAACAAGGCCCTGGCCATGGAGCAGCGGCGCAAGGCCGCCGAACTGGCGGAGAATCAGCGTCGTCTCGCTCAGCAGCAGCGGCGGGAGCAGGCGGCGCAGTTCGCTGCCCTGGCAAACACGGGCTTCGTGGCCACCACGGGCACACCGCTGGAGATCATGGCGGACACGCTGGAGGCTCAGCAACGGGACTTGGGCGACCTCACCGCCGATGGGAATCTGGAGCAATGGCGGCTCGGTTATCAGGGGCAGAGCCTGATGCAGGAGGCGCGCAGCAGCGCCAGCCTCATGCGCCAGCAGGCCGGAGCTTCGCTGATCACCGGCCTAGCAGGGGCAGCTTCGAGTGCCGTCAGCATGGTTGGCAGCGCAGCCAAGCCTTCGGGGACTGGAACGGCCGCAAAATCAACGAATTCGCCGACACCCTCCACCTCTGGCGGTCAGACACTGTTCCGCAGCACCGCCCACAAAGGTTCACGCGGTGTTTATTGAAATTCATTTGGTTAGACAAAGAAGCTGATTCGATCTTATGCCTGCACGCATTCCACTCGTTCATGGCGGCCAGGTGCCGCTTCATTTCACCGGTGATTACACCGCAATCACTCCCCGCCTTAGCGCAGGCGACACCGGCCTGGGCGATGCCCTCCAGGCCGTGGGTGACCTGGCTGGCGACGTCGGCAAAGCTCTCCGGGCACGGAAGGAGGCCGGGAATGAATCAAAGGCCGGTCCCTTGAGCGTGGATGATGTCACGGGCCTGCTGGAGGGGGAAAGCCTCATCCAGGCCAGTGCGGATCGCGTGAATAAGATGATGGAGGAGACAACGGACCCGGATCAATGGCAGAGCAAGTTTGACGAGGAGCGAAAGACGACTCAGGGCCAGATCGCACAGCTCCGCAACCGCCTCGGACCGCAGGCACAGACGAGCCTCCAGCGCACGTTGGAGACTTATGAAGGCCAGCAGATTCAGAGCCTGGGCACGCGTGTGCAGGAGCGCAAAAATCAGCGGGCAGAGCAGGCGGTGGTGACACGGGCGCAGCAGGCGGCGGCGAAGGGTGACAGCCGGGCTTTTCAGGCCACGATGCGTCTTGGCAGCAGCGTGGGCATCCCGGTGGAGCGCCTGAGGCAGGTGGAAACCGAAGGCGCACAGCAGATCCGTCAGGTGTTGCTGGACAGGACGGACAAACAATTGGTTGGGCATTATGACAAGGGCGACTTCGCAGGCGGGCGTGCCTTGCTGAGCGGGCTGCACGCGGACAAGGCGCTGGATGACGCGCAGCTTCAGGAGCGCCTCACGGAGGTGGATTATCAGGAGGCACGGCACGGCCTGCGGCAGGAGATGCTGTCTGAGCCGAAGCGCTTCATCAGCCAGGCCTTCACGGGGGATTCACGCTTTCTCAAACTGCGTGTGGAGGATCAGGAAACGCTGCTGCATGAGGCCTCCAGCCACACCACGCGGCTGGGCATTCAGGAGGTCAAGGCCGCCGTCGCCGCCATCAACAAGGCTGACTTCAGCCAGGTGGCATCCACATCCCCAGGCCGCCGCCTGACACCGCAGGAACTGGGGGCGGGGGAGCTGCGCCATGCCAGCCCCATGCTGCAGGGTGGTGTCACGCATCAGGCCCTGGTGAAGCAACGTGCCGCTTCCTTTGACCGCCCTGCCGCTTATCAGTGGACCCATCTGGCGGCCAGCGTTTATGATCCGAAAAAAGATCCTTCCGGTGCGCAGTTGGAGGAGCTGGAGACCTGGATCGCCCTCGGCTTTGACAAACGGGAGCAGGACACGCTTTACGGCGTCCTGCGCGCCCAGGCGAAAAATCCGCAACCCTTGTTAGGCGAGGCCTTGAAGCGGGTGTTCCGGCATGGCTTCGGCAGTGATGACTGGGCCGCCGTCTCCACTCGTGAGGGGCGTGCACCGCTGCTGCCGGACGGCACTTCTTTGACGCCGCTGCTGGTCGCCATCCAGGGCACCGCAGCGCACAGCGCGAAAGAGGTCGCTCAGAATGCCGAAGTGGTGCAGCAGGCCTTCGCCAGTGGCACGGTAAAGGATCACGAAGGCATGGTGAAGCTGACGGATGGATTGTTAAAAACCCCGTCGTCTCCGCCACCGCCTGTGTTTCAACAGCCCACCCGTCGTCTGGACTATGTGCGGAAAGAGGATCAGCAGATGCTCCTGGCCGGTGGCTCCTGGCATATCGAAGACCTCCCCGATCTGTATGCTGATCCCGCCTTTCGCGCCGCTTCGCCTTTGCAAAAGCAGCAGACTTTGGGGCAGGTGCTGGCCTTGGCCTTCGATGATCTGACCAAGCGTCCCGGCTTCGATAGAAAAGCCTATCAAGCCTTCAATGCCATTGCCGGTAAAGCACGCGCGCAGGTGGAGGGTATGACCTCTTGGAAAGAGACTGCGGGGCAGGTTGGGGATGTGGTCGGGGGTGTCCTTACAGGCACCGCACGCACCGCCATTGCTGCCTCGGCGGATCTCTCCGCCTTCAATCCCGACGGCAGCCCGCGTGTTCCGGCAGGTAATATCATTGAGCAAGCGGGTTTCTGGTTTCAAAAGGCCGGTGACTCGACGCAGCGGTTCTTTTCCTGGAATGCCGAGGCCAAGATCAATGCCGACCTGGAAGCCCTGCATCGTGATCTGACCGAGGGGAACTTCCCCCTCAAAGACGGCGCGGAATTTCAATCTTGGTTAGTCCAGCTCTCACAGGAGATCAATGGCTCTCAAAGGCGTTGGTATCAGGCCGTGCAAGGCACGGAGGATGGCGTGGAAGGGAGCGCGGACACTCCCGTCCGCATGGCCGATGATGAAGCCCTGCTGGCGGAAGCCTACACCCACAGCAACAGCCTGCTGCACCCGCGCAATGCCGCCCTGATGGGCGAGTTCATCAAGACGCGCAATCCCGAGGTCTGGGACCAGTTGGTGACGAATCTGAAGAAGACCCCGCAGCGGGCGCAAACCGAGGCCGATCAGGCCCGGAGTCTGGCGGAAAGTCAGATCGTGAACTTCCTCACGCAGAACATGGGAGGCGGGGATTACGCCGAGCACATGATCGCCGCCGGGGACCCCATCCAGATGGCCTCCCTGCTGCTGCCTTATCTGAAGGCGGGCAAGCTCCTCGGCGGAGCAGGCCGCACGACCGGCGGTGTGGTGCGGGAGATCGCCAAAACCGCGATGACGGAGATGGGGATCGAAAGCCTGCAAACCCTGGTGGAGAACCCGGATGCCAAGCTCTCGGACTTTGAGCAAATGTCGTTGGACTATCTGATGGGGACCCTGGGCATGGGGGCGATGAACAAAGGCGTCTCCAAAGTGATGCGGGCATTGCCGGGAAACCTGCCCGTGCCTAACGAAAAGAATGGAAGCTCAGGGGATGCAGCGGGCGGTGCAGCGGGCACGCCTCCAGACAGTGGTGCAGGAGCCCAAGCGACCGCCGCACCTGCGGGTGTGCCGAAGCCTGAAAAGGCACCCGCCCAAGCCGCCGCCGCAGAGGCTGTCCCGCAGCCTGATGAAGTGCCTCAAGCCGTCACCGCAGGTGGCGATAAAGTGGAGATGGCCCCGTGGGAAGGGAATCCGCAGGAAGTAACCGCACGACCCGACGCGCCCAACGCACCTCAGGCAGTGGGCGCAACTCCAGGTGGCGGAGCTTCACCGCCGGGCTTAGTCGCGCAGCAGGGAGGCGGACAGCCTGCCACAGACAGCGGTTCCGGTTCTTCGAGCGGAGGCTCAGCGAACTCAGCTGGAGGTGGTGCGGGCGCGCCCTTGCAGGTGGGCGGTGGGGGGCGTCCAGCAGCGAATGGCGGGCAGGGGAGAGGTTCGTCAGGAGTCAGTGTTTCAGGGCAACAAGGAAACTCCTCTCAAAGCGCTGCCAAAGCCCAAGAGGATGGAGCCAATCCTCATAGCAAAGATACGGCGAATGAGGTGACAGATAATATCCCTGTCACAAAACCAAGACTTTTAAATAATGCCGAGTGGCTTGTTCCTCAGCGACCGGAACACGTTTTACCTGTTTGGCCCTACGATCCAAACCGCAAGTCTAAAGGTCCACGAAAAGTGCTGAGCCGCAAAGATACGGATGAAGGCAACAGGCGAGGTGTTGAAGGAGAGAACGAAGCTGCAGATATCTTGGCCCAACATGGTTATGATTACCAGCAGATCAAAGAAAGAAACAAAAGCCCAGACGGTAAGTTCGCTGGCATTGATGACAAGACAGATGCCTATTCACCGACAAAAACTAAAAGTGTGAAAGGTATCAGGGGAGAGATTGTGCGTAAAGTGGAGCAGCAAAATGCCCCGTATGTAATGGTGCGCTTAGAACCTGATGGACAATCAATCAATGAACTTTTTGAACATATACGCAAAACTCCAGTTGAAGGATTAAAACAGCTGTTCGTTATTAAATCGGGAAAACTATACATTCTATATTAATATGTCCATGTTTATGCATTTATATACAGCACGCTCCACGCCAGAGGTGCTTGATTACTTTCGTCAAAAAGATTTTGGGGGACACGCCTTAAAACTAACAAAACAAAGCCGAATCGGGAATTGGGGTGGTGATTGGGAATATGGCGTTTTTTCAATCGAAGAATTGGCGGAAGAGAGTCATGACACTCTTCATGAAGAGGGTCATGATTTGCCTAAAACATTGAAAACACTGCTGTGGATCACGACCCAACCACTGTATCCCGGGCAAGATGCCGTTTATGACATGACGGTGGACGCCTTGAGGAAATGGGATGGTGATCTAGCTTTGTTGAATAACGGAGACAGTGTTTTGGTTCAGCGCGTGGACGGTAAGATCAATCTGCGTGTGGATTACATGAACGATGAGATTCTGGCCAAATTCAAAGAGTTCGATTATGAGCCTCTGGTGCCTTTGCAGCGGAGTCAGATCGTTTAGTCTAAGAGTATGTTAGGCTTGGAGGGTGTTGCCCCGCACCGCCACCGATGAAGCCCTGCTGGCGGAAGCCTATGCCCACAGCAACAGCCTGCTGCACCCGCGCAATGCCGCCCTGATGGGCGAGTTCATCAAGACGCGCAATCCCGAGGTCTGGGACCAGTTGGTGACGAATCTGAAGAAGACCCCGCAGCGGGCGCAAACCGAGGCCGATCAGGCACGGAGCTTGGCGGAAAGCCAGATCGTGAACTTCCTCACGCAGAACATGGGTGGCGGGGATTATGCCGAGCACATGATCGCCGCCGGGGACCCCATCCAGATGGCCTCCCTGCTGCTGCCTTATCTGAAGGCGGGCAAGCTTATCGGCGGAGCAGGCCGCACGACCGGCGGTGTTGTGCGGGAGATCGTCAAGACCGCGATGACGGAGATGGGGATCGAAAGCCTGCAAACCCTGGTGGAGAACCCGGACGCCAAGCTCTCCGAGTTTGAGCAAAGGTCCCTGAACTATCTGATGAGCACCCTGGGCCTGGCGGCGATCAACAAGGCAGGCGTCAAAGTGGGGGAAGTCCTTTCACTCCCGAAAGACCTGCCCCTGCCTAACCAAGGATCTAACCAGCCCGGCATGACGGCTGCTGACGCCCCCGTGCCACCTGTGCCGGATGTCGCATCCGCACAGGCCGCAGCCGCCCCAGCCGCCGTGCCGGACCCGAACCAGGTGCCGGAAGCCGTTACCGCAGGCGGTGCCACCGTGCCGCAGGCCACCTGGGAGGGTAATCCTGAACTGGTGACCGCCGGACCGAATGCGACCAATGTGCCTGCGGCTAGTGGCGTCAGTTCGGGTAATGGAACTTCACCGCCGGGCTTTGTCGCGCAACAGGGCGGCGGACAGCCTGCCACGGGAGGTGGTGCCTCTTCGCTGCCGCCAGCCCAGTCAGCAGGCAGCGGCTCGGGTTCTTCGAGCGGAGGCTCAGCGAACTCGGCTGGAGGTGGCGCAGGCACGCCTTTGCAGGTGGGTGGGGGGAGTGGTCCAGTAGCGAGTGGCGGACAGGGAAATGGTTCGTCAGGAGCCAGTGCTTCAGGGCAACAAGGAAACTCCTCACAGAGCGCTCCGAAAGCCTCAGAAGATGGAGCCAATCCTCATAGCAAAGATACGGCGAATGATGCCGGCAATGAAGCGTCCTCAAATCAGAAGGATACCCGTCCCAAACATCTTTTTGGAACTACTCGAGATAGCGTGGATTATAAACTAGCGAATTATTCTTTGAATTCTGACCACCCTGAAGGTGGACCAAAAGCGGTGTGGTTTAGAAAGGCTTTAGGATTCACGCTAGAAAATCCCCATGAATTTGCCGTGCAAATCAAGTTTGATGCAGCGACAGCCATTGAAACTGTATTGACGCCCCATGGACAGAAATATAACCAGATTATATCTATACAGGGTGCTAATGGAAAAATTATACCTGTTAAATTTGGCTGGATTCGTAATCCAGATGGTGTTATTAGATTGACAACTACAATTCCAGGAGAGGTAAAGCAATGATTAAAGAATTATCAAGCGTTAGACTAAAGAAGAGTATCCCAAATCGCGAGATCGCCGTTGGCACTCGAGGAGCAGTGGTCATGATACATCAAGCCAATCCGCCTGCCTACGAGGTGGAGTTTTTTGATGATCAAGGCAATACCTTGGAAGACTCCAAGACCGGCGAATTCACGTTTACAGTCAAGGGGGCAGACATTGAATTGGTCGATTCCTATGGGCAAATGTAAATTATATCATTGAATTCTTTAATTTATTTGATCAAAGGTCATCTGGATCATGATGCCTATATGCTTGATGAACTTGCTGAATGGGTTAAGGAGGCTCTAAGTGGAGGTGATAGTCTGGCTCAAAATTTTCAGATGGAACTTCGAGCTGCTTTGGATCAGCAAGGGATGGTAACTCCTGCCTTATATAAACGATGGACTGGAGAAAATTTGGAGGATCAAGAATCAGTGCAAGAACGTCTCCAAGAAATCTGGGATGCCTGTTTTGGTTAAAGGGGTTTGGCTGCGTTTGTATTCTATGAAAATGCGAATGCACTATCAACAGTTTCCGTCGGGGTTAATGCGAGAAGCAATTCTTGTCTCACATGAAGGTGAGCCTGATCATCCCTATAATTTCGTCCTTGGTGGGATGCTTTGGGGAGGGAGTATCAGGCCCGAATATTGGCAAAAAGTCTTGACGATTCTCGAAGGCATCGAGGGGGAATCTGGTGCATCCGTTGAAACCTTCGGCTATAACGATTGGATCGCCGAAGTCACATCCGACAAGGTGAAGATTGAGCTTCTGATCGATGACACATGCGCAGGCGAATTTCCCATCAAGCACGTGAAGCGTGCGGTGGAGGGATGGAAACGCTTTATGGAAATGCCCGAAGCTCCTGAGAGCGAGGTCATTGTCGATCTGGATGCGTAGAGAATAAATCAAGATACCGCATGATTGGTGGGGGGTCGCACCGCCACCGATGAAGCCCTGCTCATCGGAGCTTATGCCCGCAGCAATAGCTTGCTGCACCCGCGCAATGCCGCCCTGATGGGCGAGTTCATCAAGACGCGCAATCCTGAGGTCTGGGACCAACTCGTGGCGAATCTGAAAAAGACCCCGCAACGTGCGCAGACGGAAGCCGAACAGGCCCGGAGCCTGGCGGAAAGTCAGATCGTGAACTTCCTCACGCAGAACATGGGCGGCGGGGATTATGCGGAGCATATGATCGCCGCCGGGGACCCCATCCAGATGGCCTCCCTGCTGGTGCCTTATCTGAAGGCGGGCAAGCTTATCGGCGGAGCAGGCCGCACGACCGGCGGTGTGGTGCGGGAGATCGCCAAAACCGCGATGACCGAGATGGGGATCGAAAGCCTGCAAACCCTGGTGGAGAACCCGGATGCCAAGCTCTCCGAGTTTGAGCAAAGATCCCTGAACTATCTGATGGGCACCTTGGGCATGGCGGCGATGAACAAAGGCGTCTCCAAGGTAGCGCAGGCATTGCCGGGAAACCTGCCCGTGCCTAACGAAAAGAATGGAAGCTCAGGGGATGTAACGGGCGGTGCAGCGGGCACGCCTCCAGAGGCAGGTGGAGGCGCCCAAGCGACTGCCGCACCTGCGGGTGTGCCGAAGCCTGAGAAGGCCCCCGCCCTGGCCGCCGCCGCAGAGGCTGTCCCTCAGCCTGATGAAGTGCCTGAAGCCGTCGCCGCAGGCGGCAACAAAGTGCAGGAGGCCCCGTGGGAAGCGAATCCTCAGGGAGTAACCGGAGGACCCAACACGACCAACGCACCTCAGGCTGTGGGTGCAGCCTCGGTTGGCGGAGCTTCGCCACCGGGCTTGGTTGCGCAACAGGGCGGTGGACAGCCTGCCACAGGCGGCAGTGCCTCTTCGATGCCGCCAGCCCAGATAGCAGGCAGTGGTTCGGGTTCTTCTAGCGGAGGCTCAGCGAGCTCGGCTGGAGGTGGTGCAGGCACGCCTTTGCAAGCGGGTGGTGGGAATGGTCCAGCAGCGAGTGGTGGGCAGGTGAGAGGTTCGTCAGGAGTCAGTGCTTCAGGGCAGCAAGGAAACTCCTCTCAAAGCGCTGCCAAAGCCCAAGAGGATGGAGCCAATCCTCATAGCAAAGATACGGCGAATGATCATCAAGAAAACATTGCAACAAGCGGAGAGAAGAAAGGCAGGATGCTGAAGCCTCTTGTTTTGAAATGGGACAATCCCAAAAGCGGGCCGACATATGGCCATCTATTTTTGGAACATGGAAGGAAAAAGACAAAGCAACAGCTATGGGATCGTGCCAGAGGCTTAGGGCATCAAGTGGGGCAATTTTTGGATGATGATGCTACAGCTAGTTTTGTCGCAAAATATGTGCAGGATAAAAAGCCTTCTCCTGGTGTTCATCATATTGATTTGCCAGATGATCTCCCCGTCAGAATACTCCTACCTGATGGAAAAGAAATTTCCGGCAATAAGATATTTATTCTATTCAAATCAGATGGGAGTGTTAAAACTGGATTTCCCTATAATGATTTGTTCCCAATTAATTAGGTATGAAAAAATATAAATATCCAACATTAGAAGCTATCAAATCAATTTGTGATAAGTATGATCTGGCTCCGCCTGAACAATTCAGTCAGGATTGGGAGCACGAAGCCAGCGATCCAAAAAAGCTGCCTGCCGTGCTGAGAGGCTATGAGCAAAATGATCTGGATAATGAAGAAAAGTTTGCTCTAGGAGCGTTTATTCTAACTTCATTTGATGAGGCTTATACTCAAGGCATAGAACCAGAAGATGCGTGGGAAAAAATTTCTAATTTCTTGAAGAAAGATCGTTTGATCCATCAGCATTCAATTCATTATTGGTGCAGTTGGGATCACAGCGAGGATGAGATTGATGATGCATTCGCCATAACCCCATTGATGCGTGAACTGAAAATGAGTTCACCTGAAGAGTCCGAAGAGTGGTTTAATAATTAGAGTGGATTTATTCATTATATACCTCAGTCATATCTTCCATATTTATGAAAGGGGTCAGGTGTTTCATTTTGCGTAATTCCAGAAATTTAGACATTTGTCTCCAAGGTCTTGCATTGCAGTTTGAGCAGCTTCGGTGATTACCGGCAAGAGTTTCCCCAACGTTCCCATCTCACGGCTTACTCTGCTTCGGGCTCCATGTGCAGTAAAAGGGGTAAAAGGGGTCGGGTGTTTCATTTTGCGTAATTCCAGAAATTTAGACATTTGTCTCCAAGATCTTGCATTGCAGTTTGAGCAGCTTCGGTGATTACCGGCAAGAGTTTCCCCAACGTTCCCATCTCACGGCTTACTCTGCTTCGGGCTCCATGTGCAGGCATTGGGCACTTCAGTCCATAAATCGTTCCAGGATACTGAATGCGGACCTGTCAAAGCATGGCTCAATAAGTCTTAAAAACTGGAATCTTGCAATATGAAACACCTGACCCCTTTCCCCTTTCTTCACCGTGGACTTTGCCGAGCAGAATCGCCGGGATCTGCGTCAGCAAGGATTCAGCCCCGACCAAGCACGCAAGCTGGGTTACACGGCGGCTCCCTTTCAAGCCCTAACAGAAAGCGTGGGAAATCTGTTCGGTCTCGGTAAGTTGCCTGCGGTCAATCGCTTCCTCTCCCGTTTTACCAAGCCGATCACGTTTGGCCAGGGAGCCTTTGGGCGCTATCTGGTCAATACCAGCATCCAGGGCGGAGTGCAGTTTTCAGAAGAGCAGTTGCAGGACAACTTCGTCATCCCCGCCGTGCAGGAGCTCTTCGTCGCCATGGAGGCCGACATGCCGGAGGTGGACTGGAGCGATTATCGCAACCGCGCCATCGAGTCCTCTCCCGAGCTCGGGGCTACGCTCTTGCCCATGGTGCTGCTCTTTGGCGGGCGTGCCACCGTGCGCGATGTGCGTCTTTCCAAGCAGATGACCACCAGCCCGCGCATGCTGGAGCTGGCGGGCTTCGATGCGCAGCAGGCCCTGGACATCCAGTCTCAAGCGAGTGAGGCCGACCGCATCGCCAAAGCGCAGGAGCTGTGGACACAACGCGCAGGCACACCGCAGAGCATCGAGGCGGCAGCCACCGTGCTGGCTCAGGAGCAGAAGCAAGAGCAGGACGCGGCCTTCAATGCTTTGAATGAACTGGAGGCCGGCGGAGCCCTGCCACGCTTGGGCCGCACAGGCCAGGGGTGGCACATCACGCTGCCGACCGATGGCACACGCATGGAGTTTGCCAACTATTCCGAGACCGAAGCCGCCCGCTGGCGCTGGGCACGTGAGCAGGGCCTGGAACTCGGTGAGACTTTGACACAGACGGCGGAGAACTTTCGGCGTGTGCAGACGGCGAAGTCGCAAACAGGGTCTGATTCTGGCAATGAAACCGTCTCCGACTCATTGACTTCACAGACGGCGGAGGAAGAACGACTTCCAGCCGCAGCACAAACCCGCAACATTCAACTGCGCGCCGCTTCAGAGCCACAGCGGCAGCAGGAATTCGAATTGCAAAGACCGGTCATTCACAGCATTGATAACCTACTTTATGGAACAGAAACCCAAACTCAGACTGGCGACTCCCTACGATTGCGTGATGAACTCCTTGAAGGCGCCGCCCGTCACAGTGGAGGAAATGTTGGCCCAAGCAGACCGGATGAAGGCGCGGCAGGCAGAGCAGGCACAGAGGTGGGCGGAGGAAAAGGCCGCCGCCAAGGCGCAGGGCAACAAGCAGTAAGCCCCAAGGAAGCGAGACGCAGGCTCATCGAATGGGCTCGGGATCACGGCAGACTGCTGACCACTTTACCTGCGCAGTGGGTGCGTGGCGGCCCTAACGACAGGGCGGGGAAAGAGCACCATGTTTTCCCTTTTTCTGCTGGAACAGGACGCTGGATCAAGATCACAAAGGGGAATGGTGCCCACTTTGGCCTGTGGCCCCGCGATCAGGGGCGGGACTGGGCGCTGGAGCCGCGCGGGAGCATCGGAGATTATCTGCGGCGCCTTCAAAGGGCTAACCAAAAGCTGGGGCAGGACATTATCTTGCATGGTGTCTTGCAGGATCAGCAATCAGGTGCCATCTCCATCATCACCTCCCAGCGGCACATCCAGGAAACCCAGGAGACTACGGAGCAGGACGTGATCGAGGCCATGCAGACACAGGGCTTTGAGCAGGCTGGAAATGCCGCCACGTTTTACCGCGAGTCGGACAACCTGGCCATCTTCGATGCACACCTGGGCAATGTGGCGCGGGTGAATGACACGCTTGAGGCCTTCGATGTAATCGCGATGCACCCGGAGGGACGCCTGCGGCAGTATTTACAGCAGGCTGTGGAAGAAAGAAGGAATGCCGAAAAGAGTGAAAACCCGCAGACTCCTTCGTCCTTGCCTGCAGGTGTCGATGTATATCCGGTTGATGGAGCACCTGGTGATTCTTCAGAAGCTTTGAATGCGGACGACTGGTTTCTCAATCTGCCGCCCCGTGGTTCTTTTGGAGGTGAGCTCTATGACAAGAGCCAACTCGACAGCCTGGAGCAAGAACTGGCTGCACATGGCGTGGAATTGATGCGAGACGCGGATGAGTTTCTGGCTTCCGTCCGAGGCGGGATCGGAGCGGGATTTCAAGCCAAGGGGCCGGGAAAAGGAGAGATGTATTTGAAATCCAATGCCACGGTGCGCGAGGTGCTGCATGAAATGATCCACTTCCGTCAGTTCCGGGATCTGGGATATGAGGGTTATCTCAAGCTGCGGGAATCAGGCCGACACGAAATGGGGGTGATGGAGTGGTTCAATCAACATCCCGATGAATGGAAGCGCTTGAATGCAGACGAGCAGTTGACAGAGTTGAAAAATCATGACTTTTGGAAAGTTCATTTCGGGCAATGGAAAAAAGCACCAAGACTATGATCAGTAAAAATGAAGCAATAGACTATGCACGTCGTCACATTGCAGGATGGGATTTCGTTGATGTCAATACTGTAGAGGAGCCCATTTTTTTCTCTCGGGCCAGTGCACTGGAACGAGGTGTTAAAGACAGCCCAGCGGTGCGTGATGCTTGGCTTGTTGGCTTTGCCCGAATTCCATCAGGACATTCTCTTGATGATGAGTTTACCAAGCTAATCGTTGACGTCGATGCCGAGACTGGTGAGACCAGTGTTTTGGAGAGTCTCTAGCGCGGTGGTCTGCGCCGTATCAGGTGTCTTCTTCCAGCGGGTTATCGTCACCAAGGTAATCTCTCGAATAACCACCAGGTTTGCCCTCTTCTCGCCGTTTCAAGGCATACCGAAAAGCCCGTAGGGCACGCATATCATCCTGGGACAGTTTTTGGAGATGCGCAGACGGAACACTTCGTCACAGATTCTGGGGTGGATGCTGAACCAGAAGAAGGAACCCTTTCTGCCGCTGACTGGTTTCTCAATCTGCCGCCCCGTGGTTCTTTCGGAGGTGAGCTCTATGACAAGAACCAGCTCGATAGCCTGGAAAAAAAATTGGCTGCGCACGGCGTGGAATTGATGCGTGACGCGGATGAGTTTCTGGCTTCCGTCCGAGGCGGGATCGGAGCGGGATTTCAAGCCAAGGGGCCGGGAAAAGGAGAGATGTATTTGAAATCCAATGCCACGGTGCGCGAGGTGCTGCATGAAATGA